>ENA-OUQW01000012-OUQW01000012.1-human-gut-metagenome-genome-assembly--contig:-NODE-12-length-212893-cov-25.592094_pt1 | contig 212893 bp, 186 predicted proteins | sample MGYA00248464_ERZ548849 | MGnify/ENA primary metagenome ERZ548849 (study PRJEB26491, sample SAMN04978193) | human gut metagenome | host: Homo sapiens | study: EMG produced TPA metagenomics assembly... | reverse complement strand
TAGCTTGTATTTTTCCTAACCATCTTTACTGTTATTGGTTTGTTAGATCTTTGATATCATCTCCGATCCGACGTTCTTGAAATTCTTGTTTGGAATTTCAGGGTTGTCATGTTGTTAATTTTTCAAGGTTCTTTATGTTTTCGCCTCTCAGCGACAACTTCTAAATACTATCACATTCATCTCTCAATGTCAACAACTTTTTTCATCTTTTTTCAAGTCATTTCGTCAGCTCTTATGAACTAATTTCGTATCATAACCGGGTGATTATATAACGAATAAATCTCAAAATCTGATGCTTTATAGATGTTTCTGACACCGTCTCACGCGACAGCTTTTATAAGATACCACCATCATTTTACAATGTCAAGCATATTTTTTCTTTTTTCTATTTTTGTGTTTTTCCTATTATGTATTTCCTTATTCTCTTCTTATTTTCTTTTTATTTCTTTCTTTTATCTTCCTCGTTATAATCAGATTTTAAGATACTATACCTGTTAGTTTCTCCGTTTCCTTTATACTCAGCTTATATTGTATCTATACTCTTTGCTTATACCAGCTCAAGTCTTTCAATTATAAAACCTTCATTCTCCATGTGATATACGGTTCCGCAATATGGGCAGTTTCTCTGACGGACAGAATCAAAGCTTGCTCCACAATTCCTGCAATACACAGATGTAATGGAGAATCCAGGAGGTTCCATGTAAGCAACATTTCTCCGAAGTGTAACGTCTATACAGTCTCCGCACCTGTTGACGCGTCCATTCTTCTCACTGTAATTTATCCACCATGTTCTGAGTGTCATGCACAGATGACTTCCCTCCATATGTATATCCTGCACTGTCATAGCCTGCATATATGTCATTTCTATAATATCCCGAAAATATGGATTTAATGTTCCACCACAATATGATGCCAGATTCTCCGGGTGGTCTGACATAATCGCCATACGGATAAGAGATATGATCTGTCCCTCAAACTTCTCAAATGAAAAATACGGATCATATGGTGCAAATGCACTTTTGACCTTTCCTTTTGTTGTCACATAGGACCAGAACGGTATTCTCTTTCGTCCATCCCTGTTGAACTGTTTTGTCATAAATATAATAATAGAAATTATATATCCAAATATTCCGCCCATAATAAGTGCTACAAAAAATGACATTAACAAAGCCTGCGGTATTGGAGTTTCCCGGTCGAGAAAAGAAGGTATAAAACATGCAAGGAAGAAAACCAGCATGGTTATCCCTGTGGCCTTTCCCATCTTCTTCTGATTCTTTGTAGAAGCATTCTCCCGAATAAAAAATATATTTGTTACACGGGGAAACAGATCACTGATACGAAAAACCGTACGACAATAAGGGCAGCCTTCCGTGAGAGCTGCCACAGGGCTGACTGCACCGCAGTTTGGACAAGTCATGGACATACGTGTAAGTTCCTGCTCATTTGGAGTATGGACAACTGTCTCGTACATCGTATCTTCGGTTACACGCTCATATATTATGCCGGTTGAATTCTGGAATTGCAGATGTCTGTCAACACCCTCATACATGAGATCAACTGTGTACCAGGATGTCTTTCGAGGCACTCTTGTAGTTCCCATCGTTTCTCTCTTCACAGGTGATGTATGCTGTATCATACGAATGCCTTTCCGTGTCATTCTATCCTTCTGAAGGCGAAGAATATATGATGTGTCTCCATCACAACTGCGTGGACGCATGTCAGAATCATACCAATGATTTAATTCTATGGCGAAATCATCAAAAATACTTCTGTGTTTCTCCCATGTTGGAGTATATTTCTTAAATGCTGTCACCTGTTTTCCATAACAGATCAAAGAAATTATAGCGGCTATGATCAAAGCCGCTCCAATACACAGAAAAACAAGAGCCGGCGTCTTATCTATATCCTCAACTGTATAGACTGAGGCTCCGAGAAGTCCCAATGCCAACAACACTATCCCCCTCACGAGCAATTTTGTATCTGGCGCTGGCACCTCCAATTTACGTTTTTTATTTGAAAGATTTGATATATCTGAAAATATTGACATTTTCTTTTCCCCATAAATCCCATTAAACTTTTATTGTTATTGTATCTTTGAAACTATGCCATTTTCCGTAAGTGTCTGCAGACATTCCGACGCACTGTCATCGTGCATCATCTGCCACACCTGTTTCATTCCTGGTGCAAGCGGTTTTAGCAGGAACTCTTCTCCCGATATCCAGTACACTTTGCCCTCTTCTGAAGATATAAGTTTCCCCTGATACTCATCCGTCTTGTACAGAAATCCGACATTTCTCACAGCTCCGGTCATCCAGTGATATATTCCGGTGAGCTTTGGATTGCTTATGGTCAGCCCGGTCTCCTCATATATCTCTCGTATCACCGATTCTGTGAATGTCTCTCCAGGTTCCACATGTCCACCAGGGAATGTCGTTCCAGAATAGCTTTTCCCTACTTTATCGAGTGCCAGTACACGCCCAGCGTGATCATATACCATGCACATATTCATAAATATTACCTTCTCTATTTCCGCCATTTTCTCCATCCTGTTGTTTCTATACATTCTGTATGTATTCTCCGGTCTATGGATTTATATCGCACTCTATATACTATATATCATAATGTGCGAGTACGATAACACGTTACTATCACAACGAGCTTAATTATCTTATGCTCTTTTTCAGAATGTCATATTTGTTATCTACATCATTTTGTATATTCTCCGAGCGCAGCCTTCAGATACTCATACCTCAGTCTTTTCTCTTCCTTTGCAAAATGTACCTCCCGCTGCTGCTCTGGATTATCCTCGTAATTCAAGACTTCATCGCCGAACTGCTCGCTTGTGAGATCAAAAGCGCAGTCACCTATCACATTGTAACAATGATAGTTTCCACCCGGTCTCTTTATACCGTACACATTTCCGCCAAATATATCCTGTGCCAGAAAAGCAGTGATGGAACACTGCCCCAGCGTCATGTTATCCTTTGTCCATCTGTCCCTCATCCTCGGCGCACAGGTGTCTGCACACCAGATATGACTCAGCGCATCGTATAGATCTGTTGGGGTATTTATCCCCGGATATTCATCTGTGATGGCCGGTGCATCTGCATTCTTCCAGCCCCAGAAATTGTATGTCTTTTTTCCGTTGTCCATCCATCTCACCTTCGATACTACATTATTCCATCATACTTCTACATTCGATACTTCTTTTGTCCAGCTGCCTCCATTACATCAACATCCTTACATCAACTTTCTTGCTTCATTATATCACTCACACTGTAAATTCTCAGTATTTAATATACGGTATTATTCCACAGTATTTTCTAGCACTCCAATATTTTCTATCTTACATCTTACCACATCGCCGCCCTTAAGGTACAGTGGTTATCATATATCCGTCAAGGCTCTTGTCGAAACAAAAAGACACCCGGATATAAATATCCATTCGCATTCAACCGCGAATCATATTTATACCCGGATGGTCTCTATATTTCATATGATATTGTCACTTGCGTTATCTACTACAGTCCTACTGAAGCTTTCCGTACTCCTCATCCGTCACAGGCTCGCACCATTCATTTGATGTCTCCTCACCTGGAACCTCGATTGCAAGATGGCTGAACCAGCTGTCAGGAGCTGCGCCGTGCCAGTGCTTTACCTCAGCAGGAATGTTGATGCAGTCGCCTGGATTCATCTCAACTGCAGGCTTGCCCTCCTCCTGATAGTATCCGCGTCCACCGACACATACAAGGATCTGTCCGCCACCGCTCTTTGCGTGATGGATATGCCAGTTGTTACGGCAACCCGGCTCAAATGTCACGTTGAACACTCCGACCTGACTAGTCGATACTGGAAAGAGATAGCTGTGTCCTATGAAATACTGGGCAAATGCATCATTTGGCTGTCCGATAGGGAATACCATGCTCTTTACATGTGCCCTCATGGCCTCATCCTCATATGGAAGATCGCCCTCATTTACATTCCACACTTCCTTTGCAAGATTGAATACTGCCCAAGCCTTTGGCCAGCCGGCGTAGAAGCCAACATGTGTGATGATCGCTGCGATCTCCTTCTGTGATACACCGTAATCCTTCGCATTCTGAAGATGGAACTTCAGCGATGAGTCAGTGATTCCCTGTGCCATAAGTGCCACAACAGTTATGATACTTCTGGTCTTTACATCGATGTCATTGTTGTTCCAGTTCTCCCCAAAGAGAACATCGTCATTAAAATGTGCAAACTCAGGAGCGAACTCTCCGAGTGCATTTCTTCCCGCTGTCTGTACTATCTTTGCCATTGTTTTTCTCCTTCCAAATGTAACTCTTTTTCATTTATTCGTTGGATGTATGAAAGTTATTATCATCCTTCACTAATTTGTCATACATCTATTCTTTACGCGAGGGTTTTATCTACCCACCTCTCGATCTCCTGTCTGTTTGCCATGTTGAGCAGTCCGCCTTCTACAAACTCAGCTCCCGGTGCCGACGGCTGGAGTTCCTTGATCGTGTTGCCAAATCCGCTTCCACCTGATGTTGCGAACAATGTGATCTTCTTGCCTGTGAAGTCGTACTTCTCAAGGAATGTATTGATGATCGTCGGAGCCACATACCACCAGATAGGGAATCCAAGTACGATCTCATCATAATTCTCAATATGTGCATTTGAATCATCAAGCTCCGGTCTAAGCTTCTTGTCGCTCATCTCGACGCTGCTTCTGGATTTCTTGTTCATCCAGTCAAGGTCAGCCTTGGTGTACAGCTCCTTTGGTTTGATCTCGTACAGGTCTGCGCCTGCTGCCTCCGATATCATCTCTGCAACCTTTTTCGTGGTTCCACTTGCGCTGAAATATGCTATAAGCTTTTTTGACATTATGTAAACCTCCTTCAACTAAACGTCATCCCATTCTAATCACCTTTGACGTGGAATGATGCTGCATGTCAAGTCTTCGTCAAAAACCTGACACATTCCAATATCCGCCCACACATCCTGTGAATGTATGAGCATAAAAATAAGCAAGTACTTTTCAATACATGCTTATTTTAGTCCTGATATATCTATATGTCTAATACCTATATCGAATTATCTGTTATGCCTAAAAGGCATATTGTTACATCAGTCGCTTAATGATAGAAATTTTCAATTAACTCATTTAATCTTCTGGCCGCTTGATTTTGCAAATCCCATGTGATATAAAGTAAACACTGTTTACCAAATAGTAAATGGAGGTGACTATCATTCGGGAAAGTACAAAGGAAACAAGGGCGGCAATACTGAAAAGTGCCATGGAAGTCTTTCTTGAGGTTGGATATCAGGAGGCGTCCATGCGTAAGATCGCCGCAAGGGCCGGTATAACCGCAGGCGCAATATACAAGCATTTCTCAGGCAAAGAGGAAATGTTTGACGAGATATTTGAGGAAAGCGGCAGAAAGCTCATGGAAGTCACTGAATCCATGATCGGAATAGACTTCACTGCCATGTCAGATGACGAGCTGCTCAATGTGTTGTATTCCAGAGTATCGGTGCAGATCTTCGATATGCTTGAGGGCGACATGCAGCTCTTTCATATGCTGCTGAAAAATGACTCAGGCAAATGTCTGGAGAAATTCCGCAGTATCTATATAGAAAGAGGTGCTGGCTTTGCGCTTATGTATTATGACGAGTTATACAAACGTGGGATTGCAGTCAGGAAATTATCTAAGAAAACAGTATATATGCTCTCTCTGGCTGAGTTCTCAATGGTCTGTGAAATAATTGCAGATAACTCATGCCAAAGTGGAGTCACATCAGAGATGAAAACTGCATTTATGGAAGCTATGAATGTTCTGCTGCACGGAATCGAAGCAGAACTTCAGATAGACAGAGCACCTGATGATCCAGATCGAATTTAAATAGACAGTCAGGTTCATGATCAACCTGTATAGATAATTTGACTGGTGTCAAATAGAAAGGATATGTAACTATGAAATACAGATTTACACAGAAATTATTTGGTTATTTCTTTCACAATTCATGCATGAAGCAGGCAAAAGCACAGCATCTAATCCTTGACAACAAGGCTATAAAGAACGAATACAAGGCAGTCCTTGAGCGTGCCGATGACATAGGAAAGTCGCACCTCATGAGCTCATACTGCATGGGCGCATATTTCATCGCACTAAACAGAAAGACTTCTCTTTCACCGGAGGAATGTTTCAGCCTGTACAAAGACGGGCTGTACAACAATAAACTTTTTCATATGGTTATTGGAAATGCAGACAGCTATCTCGATGAAAAAAAGCTTCCGGGAAGGAAGAAATGGTCTGAGGAATCTCATCTGAAGCGCTATAAGAATGACTGGGTTCTTGACATCATCGAGGGCGGACCAAACGATGACTTCATACTCGGCTATGATTATCACAACTGCGGGATCTGTAATCTCTGCCGCGACGAGGGGTGCTTTGAACTGGCAAAGTATCTGTGCCGTATGGACTACGTGCTCGCTGACATGATGGGCATGGAGCTCACAAGGACACAGACCCTTGCCGAAAATGGAGCTTACTGCGACTTCCGCTATGGACGGAAGTCACAGTAATTGATCTATCTTTTATAATCAAGTTCTCCCACTGCCATAGGATTCAGATTCAGTGTCACCCATTTGACCGAAAGCTCTGTGAGTCTGTTTATATCCGTCTCATCGGCATCCTTGATGCCGTTTATGAGTCCGGCAAATTCTCTCTGCTCGTCCGCGTCAAGTGGTGTACCCATACATATGTATCGATACAGGGCATTTGCCATGCTCTTGAAATCTGAATCCCAGTTGCAGCATCCGTTATCTAGTATCTCATAGGCAAGTTTTCCCGATATACGGATGACCTCGCCCTGAACTGTGCCCGCATGTCCCGAACCAGGCACAAGAAGATTCCACAATTCTCCATGCTGCTTCTGCCAGCGCTTCTCATGAATGACGATCGGCGATGTGCCGTCATATTCTACCCGCCTTGGAACAGAGGCAACTCCGAGCAGTCCGTACAGACTCTCCATCGCCCTGTCAAGCTCCGGCATAATATCTGGACTCATATCTTTCCTGCGAAACTCTATATCCTCAGCCGCGCTTCTCATATATGTTCTTATTTTATCTGTGACCGGAACTCCTATCCCGATCAGATACTCTGCTACCGGCGCAAGCTTTATCAGATCAAATGTCCTTGCCCAGTGAAACGCTCTCTCAAGTGGAGTCTCCCCTGATCTGGATGTCACTTCTGCATCTGCTCCCGCCTGTATCAGACATTTGACAAGCTCAAGATTGCCAGTCTTCACAGCCACATGCATTACGGTCTCTCTGTCAAGGCCCTGGGTGGCTGTTATGTCTGCGCCCAGCTTCACCAGCGCTATTGCCTGTTTCTCTGATGACATTCTTCCAGCATGATAAAGCAGCGGTGTGTAGCCATACTGGTCAACATAGTTGATGTCGATCCCCTGCTCTATCAGCCACCGCATCATCTCCTCTGAAAGTGGAAATTCCAGTGCATTTCCCTTGTTGTATCCGCCATATGCATTGATGTCGCATTTGCCCAATACCTTCTTGATGTCCTCATCACTTGCCGTCTGCACAAGCTGCTCAAAATCCTTTGGCAGTGTTTTTCTCTTTGCCATGTGTGTACCTCCCATATTCTATTCTACTTACCCCTGATCTTCCTGACATTCCTGTTCATCATATGCCTTCCCCAGTTTCTGTACAGGAACGCCTTCACCCTTGACATCTCCTGATGGTGTTCTTTTAACAGTTCATCCGGCGAATCATACACTCCGAAATCCTGATTGATACCTTCGCTCTGGATATATGTATTATTCCTGTCAAAATCTATAACAGGATTCTTAAAGTCCTTAACTGCCACTCCAAATCCGCAAAATGCACCCGTACACTCACTGTATTTCGCCTGCAGCTTTTTTAGATATCCCATATCCAGAATAAACGCCTCAAGCTCATACCACCTGTTTTCAAAATACACTTCTACCCAGCTATGGAATACATTCTGTGGTGCATTTCTGTATACGATTCCTGTCATAGCGCCCTTCTGTAGCTTTTTATCAATGGTAAATCCATGCACTCTGCACGGGATATCGCAGGCTCTAAGCAGCGCCATGAACAATGTTCCCTTGGTGTTGCACTGTCCATAGCCATCCCGCAGCACCCTGGACGCCGGGACACTGTCATCCACATTATATCCAAACAATATCTCATCCCTGACAAATGTATAAATGGCCTTCAGGCGTTCAAACTCTGCCATGTCACTCCACTTTCTCTCTCTGATGAGCTGCTTGATATTCTCATTTGAATAGTCGAGCATCTTTGTCTCTGTCAAATAATCGTGCATCCCTTTTACCTCTTATCCGAAAAATTGCATATCTGTATCGGTGTGCCACCTTCCATAACGTGGAAACCGTGTCTCTCATAGAAAGCGACATTCTTGCTGTCCTCCTGCATTCCCTCTATGTACAGATAATTCTTATATTTATCTCTAATATATTCTACCATATTTCCGGCTATTTTCTGCCCCTGATATTCAGGATGCACAAGAACATAGTGTACAAATGCCACCAGCTCTGAATCATCCAACACTCTTGCAAGTCCGACAAGGCGCTCACCCACCATCCCATGCGGTAAGAACAGTCTGTGAGTTCATAAGTGCTTTGTGAAGTCTCTGTGGGTATTCTGCCGAGATCCACCCAACCGACTTAAAAAGCTCCTGTACCTGATCCTGTGTAAATGTTTTCTCTTCTGTATATTTTATCATTATGTCTACCCCCTATGGTCACATTTCTGGCACTGTGTCATCTCGTTTTCGTTGTCTTCCTTGTAAAAGGTTCCTGACCACTGACAAATACTCTTAAGTATCGGTACAACGGATCTGCCCTTATCTGTAAGTGAGTATTCAACTCTCGGAGGAATCTCATCATATGATCTTAGAAAACTTTGGTTTTCCATATTCGGAAACATATTTCTCAATGTCAAATTGATTTTTCTTGTCAAAATCCGAAAGCTCTTTGTACATCTCGTTTGCGGTTATATCGACCTTATCTGAAAAGAACGGTCTTACTCCACGCACCTGCAATATACATTTACCGCCATCCATAAGAGCCAGGCGGTCTTGGCTCATAAGCTCCCGCCCAAGTTTCTGATAGTTCAGACCATAGGACTGAGATGTTCCTCTGGTATCAGAGGTGTTGTACGTGTCAATAGTTTCCTTACCCAGCACTTCCGACAGATCTTTTAATGTTGACTTCTCCTTGCCACCCAAAAACAGAAATGTATCGCAGTTACCCTCGATCGTCTCTGCGTTATCCTTATAAATTGACTTTAACTGTGCCTTAGACTGTAGGATAATGGATGCCGATATCTCTCTGCTTCGTATGGTTGCAATCAGCTTGTCAAACTTCGGAATCTGTCCGATGTTTGCGAACTCGTCTAAGATACACCTAACATGTACCGGGAGCTTTCCATGGTATTCATCGTCTGCAATCGTACAGAGCAGATTGAAAAGCTGTGTGTACATGATTGATACCAAAAAATTAAGGGAATCATCTGTATCCGAAATAATGACAAACAATGCTGTCTTTCTTCTACCGATGTCCCCTAAGTCGAGTTCATCATATGCTGTTATCTCCCTGACTTCCTTGATGTCAAATGGTGCAAGTCTCGCACCACAGGAAACCAGAATACTCTTGGCTGTCTTACCTGAAACAAAATGTCAAAGACTTTTTAGTACCCATACATTTCATTGCATGAAAAAAGCCACTGTAGATTTCTCCACAATGGCTATAAAGTCATTTTTATTCACTTTTGATTTTCGGCAACCTCATGCCCAAACTGGAATAGGTTTGACACTTTAATCGGGACTGAACTCCTTATCGGTAATGACATAATGAAATTCATCTGCACCAAAGGTATCTTTGTCCAGATCTGTAATAGTAAATGTAGTTCCATCAAATTTCATATAGCCGCTGGTGCCGTCAACAACAACGCCATCTTTTACAATGTCCAGATAAACAATTCTATCGATGCTATTCAACTCATAGGCCTGCCAACCGTCCACACCCTGAAAATAGGCTGTAACATTGGCAAACGGTTCATCGTTTTCCTTCTTGCAGACAAGATAACTGGCACTGTCCTCCGATACCCAGGTGGCAGTCATTCCCCAAGGACCTTCCGTTGATACATATCTCCCAAATTTATGGTCGTTGGTACGGTTAATTATGAGTCCTACAAAAGAACCAACAACGAGTACAAGAATAAGCACAACGACACCAACAATGATTTTTACATTCTTCCTCATGATAAATTCACCCTTCCATAAATTCATCTGTTAAGAATATTCTTATTTTTCGCTCTTATTGAACATACTAATTATACCACAATATATGCAAGTTTTCCATATGCTTTTCTACCTATGCCGTATGCTGATTTGCCCTAACATCATTCTCAATCAGCCTCTTTATCTTGTCCTTCATGCTTTCTTCGGCATCCTCATTGAAATGCACTCTCACAACATACATTGTGCCACCTATCTGCTTTCTGAGTGCTACCGGTGTGTGTGATTTTCTATTCTCCATTTGTGTTCTCCTTTATGTCTGCCTGGTAAGGAAGAGCCTCTTTCAGCTGACAACCGGAAGCTGACAACCGACCTCTAAAAACTCTCAATTCCTTTTATTTATAGTTACTTTTCCTAAATTTACTTTTTCTCAAATATTCCGTTGCTTTCGTTGTCAGAACTATATATATCCCTTAAAAACATAGTAAATATAAGGTTTTATAGAACATAGAACCGACAACGGGGTTGGCAACGGGATAGACAACCAGCCGACAACCTATCAGGCATTTATCTCTCCATCCACTCCGGTGGCAATGATAACTGCTCCATCTGCTCCTTGGTTATCGGTTGAAAATCCTGACCTCTGTTGTCAGGCTTCTCCCATCCTTTCTGCCTGCGGTATGGTTCAGGAAAATGTCTTGGATTACTAAAGGCAATCCAATCACTGCAGTTATTCATAATGTCATTAATCTCACGAATTTCCCATTGTGCCGGATTTCCGTCATTTCCCAATGCCTCAGAATATAACTGCCTTGAACATACCATGCTTCCCTCGTAATGCTCCAAATAGTCAAGAATCAGCTCTTTCTTGGTATCTTCCTGCATAAACTGCTTCTGATACTCACAAAGCTCTTTTTCCATCTCTTTCGGAAGCCTCAGCTGGCATTTGCCACTCCTGTAGATTTCCATAGCCTCTGCCCACATCTGGTCGATATATTCCCTTGATGTCTTTTCATCATCGAGTATATGAGTTTCCGCCTCTTCCATATTGCAAAGAATAGGCAGAAATCTTCGGTTTCCCGACCTGTCCATAGGCAGGAAATCCAGCGAATTTGATGAACCGGCAAACACGCACTGCCTCTTGTGGTCTTTGGGATGCCTGTCGTATGGGGTCTTGTAAGTGTCTTTCTGTCTGCTCATAAAGGACTTGGTATCTTCCACATTCTTGGCATTGAGAATTGCCACCATTTCAGGGAACTCTATAATCAGATGCCCCTGTATTTTTCGGTATACATTATCATCATCCATTTTCTTCAAGTCATCCGTAAACCAGTCATCTTCCATGGCAAGGAAACGCAGAAAAGTGGATTTACCGGCTCCCTGACCACCTACCAGGCAGAGCATTACTTCAAACTTGATGCCCGGGCATGAAATTCTTGCTATCGTCCCTATCATAAAAAGCTTCATTACCTCATAGGTGTACTCACTGACCTCTGCCCCTAAGAAGTGATGCAGTGCATAGCGTATCCTCTCCCTGCCATCCCATGTTATGGAATTGATGCGGTCAAGAACCGGATGGTATCTGTTTTCATTTGCCACGACCTTTATCACATCCTCAATCCGCTTTTCGTTGGATAATCCATAATGCTTTTCAAGGTAGACAACAAGGAATTTCAAATCAACATCCGTCAGGCTGTCGCTTTCACGATACCATCCCAAATCCCTTGTAATGTCGATTTTATCCGTAAACATGTTCAGACGGAATGCACCCTGCAGATTAGGGTCATTCATCAAAATCAGACGATAGTTACCGACTGTTTTCCTGACTTCTCCCTTTTCTGTGCTCTCCAGCATCGCCCTGACTTCTCCGATACTCTTCAATTCTTCCTGCAATCGACTTCACCCCCTTTCCAATGTCAGAAACAACAGAAGCTCTGTCAGGGATATCCTTTTCAAGGAGAGTATCAAGCTGATATTCCACTTTACTGATATTCTGCAGAGCTTCTACAAAGCAGGGATGCCATTCCTCATCCATGCTCTTCGGTGCATATTCTGTTTTCCATTTCCTTAACAGATGATAATAGTCTGACAGAACACAAAAACACTGCTTCTGCTCTTCATCCAGTATCTGCTCCGGTGTTTTCTTTGGTGCCATCTTTTTCGGTGGTGCCCGGTTGGTTGCGTCATAATTCAGTCCAAAGTCAGATGCAATCTTCATTGCAGCTTCCTTTGGTGCAAGCCCGAAATATTTTGCCACAAAATCTATCGCATCTCCGGTATCTCCACAGCCGAAACAATAGTATCTCTTATCAATCTTCATGCTGGGAGTCTTGTCTTTATGAAACGGACAACAAGCCAGCCCACTCCGGTTGATTTTGATGCCATACTGCATAGCCACCTGCCTTGCAGTGACATTTTCTTTCACTACTGCAAATACATTCATGCTTATCCCAATTCCTCTCCCCTTGCTTTTTTGTGTGCTGGTGTTTCTGCCACCTTTGCTCTCTGCTCCTCTACAAGCTTCCTGTTTGCCTCAAGAAGGGCACGGACTGACTTCCTTGCATGTTCCTTTACCTCAGACTTCTTTTGCTCCTTTATGCGTGGATTTTGCAATGTTTCCATTACTTTCCCGGCTACTTTCTGTGCCATGCCCCTGAGCCTGTTTTCCAAATTATCAAGACACCTTCCGACAAAATCCCGCTTGTCCTTTGGTGTCTTTCTCTCATCCGAGGTCAGCCACTTTTTATATCTGCGAAGCTCCTCAATATCTTCCGCCCTGGTCTGCTCTGCCATTGTATCAGATACTGCCTCACACGCTTTTTCATAGGCATCCTCAGCTACCTGTTCCACAAAATTCTCCATATCCAAAACTCTCATGGTAATCTCATCCAGAACTGCCTGCTTCTCTGCAATTCGCTTTTTCTGATTTTCAATTATAAAGTCCTGCTTTTCAAGATAGCCTGCACCACCATAAACCGGCTCACACTCCACCTGCACTCCGTTTCTCTGTGCTATCTCCAAAAACAATTTTCTGCATTCTGCATCAAAGTTCATTTTCCGGTTATTGTATTTCCCTTTCTTTTTTGCTGGGTCAGGCAGTTCAAAGCCAAGCTCTTCCAGTGCCTTATCCTGCTGGGGACATAATTCTCCATATTTGTTTTTTGCGTCAAATACATGCCTCTCATGAATATGCGGGGTTGCCTCATCCAGGTGCAGTGCCCAGTCCAATATATGAATGTGGGAGCCATATCTTTTATTGAACTCGTCAAAGAACTCTGCTGATACCTTAGCTAGCACATCCGGTGTAACCGCATGGTCTATATTGCCAAGCTGTATCACGCTTTCTTCCGGGCAGGTCTTATTGTTTTTCAGTACATCATCAATCGTTCTGTTTCTCTCCGGATGCCTTGCCTGCTCATTCCTCTCATTCTGTGCATCCACAAAATCTGAATAATGCTCATAGTAATAGGCACGCTCAATTTCTGTAAAATTAAACTGCCTCTCTTGGGAACTGCCCGCAAAACTGTAACCCTGATAGCAGTCCCAGTAAACATTCTGCTTTGTTCTTTCCGAATCAATATGTTCACTGTGCTCCACATCAAAATCCCTGTCATTATGCTTTACATCATAGACTCCATGCTTTCCACTTCTGCCATTATGCCTTGAAGCTTTCATTGTCTTTTCTCTCCTCTCCACTGTTTTGTTTTTTTGATGGCGGAGCCGATAAACCCTTGCGTTTGCGGCAAGTAATACCCAGTACTTATTGTCGCTACGACAATAAACTGGGCAGGGCTTCTGCCCTTGACCTGATGAAGGCTCTGCCTCTCAACTCCGACAAAGGTTGCACCTCTGTACTCTGCTCCGAAGGAGTTGAAATCTGTCATCCCACAGGACGGATAACACAGTTCAACTTCTCCGGTTGCCCTGCATTTCCTGCGGAAATTTGAGCATGAAAAAAGCACCCAAGACTTCTCTCAAGTGCTTTCTGCGAAATCCTATTCAGGCATTCCAATCGTCGGTTCCAATGCAAGACTGCCTGCCGTTGCATAGACTCCGTTCTCCCTGTCCTGCCTGCGGATTTCTTCTTTCATTGCCTGCATTTTTGCACGCTTTTCATTTTTTACACGCTCTTCATATTTCCTCTGCCATCCACTTTCTTTTCTTCGTAAATACTGCTGATGTCTCCTGTCCTTGATTCTGTTAATCCGGTCAATCTCAGCCTGCTCTTCAGCAGTAGGTTCTGTCATCATTGCCGGTGGAACATACCGACCAACAAAATTGAAATAGATTTCAATCTCCTGCGTGGTTTGGATGCTCCCCTTTCTGTCTCTTTCATGCACCAGCACCTTATCAACAAATTCATTTATCATTGCCGGTGTCAGTTCCTCGAACTTCTCATATTTATCAATCAGTGCAATAAACTTGCCGGCAGAATTTCTGCTTTTCTCATATTCTGTGAGCTTCGCTTCCAGCTCCTTAATCTCTGCATCCAGCTCCGCTTTTTCCCTGGCATACTGCTTATCAAGAACCTCATATCTGCTGTCCGGTAGTTTGCCGAGAATATTGTCCTCATAAATACGGCAGATTAGCTTCTCCAGCTCCTCACAGCGATTTCCAGCCACTGCGATTCTTGCCCTGACCTTTTTTACCTCTGCATCCTCCTGTGTTGACTGTGCCATTGTTATGGTGTCTATGAACTCGCTCCGGTCATACTTTGCATATTCAAAGATTGCCCTGAGTGTGTCTCCTATCAGTTCCAGCACCACTGACTCGTTAATCCTGTGCTGTGTCTTGCACAATGTTCCGCAAGGTACCTTGGTATAAGCAGAACAGGTATACTGGGCAATCCTCTTTCCATTGCTTGTCCGGTGCACATACATTTTTGCACCACAGTCAGCACAATACATAAGACCGGTAAGAACATGATGCTCTCCCCATCCGTCCGGGTATCTCCTTACATTTTCCCGTAATTTCTGCACTGTATCAAAGGTCTGCTGGTCAATAATCGGCTCCTGCGTATTCTCAAATATTACCCAGTTGTCCTCTGATACATAATGGCTCTTTTTATCCTTAAAATGCTTCTGTGTTTTAAAATTGACCGTGTGACCTAAGTATTCCCTTTTCTTCAATATCCCGACTACTGTAGAAGAACCCCATCCATAAGGGTCTTTCACTTTCTTGTTTCTGTTATTCCCCTGCCCGAAGCGTGCCATATGCACTGCCGGTATTTCCACTTTTTTCTCCTGCAGAAGTTTTGCTATCTGATAAGGACCCAGCCCATCAATAGTCCATTTGAATATCAGCCTCACAATTTCGGCAGCTTCTTCATCCACAATCCAATGGTTTCCGTCATTTTCATCTTTCAGGTATCCGTATGGTGTAACACTTGCCACATGCTTTCCGGATTTTCCCTTGGATTTGAATGTGGATTTTATCTTTTTGCTGATATCCTTGGCATACATTTCATTCATAACATCCCTGAATACAAGGAAATCGTCATCTCCATTGTAACTGTCATGATTATCGTTAATTGCAATCAGACGAACTCCCTTTTTGCGAAAGAACTCCCGGAGCTGACCTACCACAAGATAATCCCGCCCTAACCGGCTCATATCCTTTAGAATAATGGTTTCCACTTCTCCATCTTCCACAAGCTGTATCATAGCCTTAAAGGATGGTCTGTCAAAGGTTGTGCCGGATATACCATCATCAGTGAAGTGCCTGAACCTGGTCCACCCTTTTTCTCTGCAATAATCTTCCAGCAGCTTCTTTTGATTTGATATACTGTACGACTCCCCAAGGTTCTCATCCTCTCGGCTTAATCGTTCATATAATACAATTATTTTCTCACTACTCATGTTCTGCTCCTTTCCTCTGTATTTGAGCCAAAAGTAATAAGCTCAAAGAGAATCTTTAATCTGTTAAGGTACTAAAAAGTCTCTTTCATCTTATTACACCTGCCGCAAGTTTATATTTATGATACTGTCGTACTGCAAAAGAATCCGGATCAGCTTCTATGCCCTCTTCATCATTACCAAATTCTATGTCTTTGAACATAAGGTCAATGGCATTCTCAAAGTCCTCATCCTCTTCTCTTGTCTCCGACGCATCTATCATGGCTAAAAGTGAGACAAAATTTCTCTCACTCTTCTTACAGTATTTCACAATGTACGCCACATACGCTGTGAACAGTAACCTCTCGGCTTTCACCCAGAAATCTTCTCCGCTCTGTGCGCCCTCCCCCTTTGTATTTGCAATCAGCGTATTCACAAATTTGAGCACATCCTGCTCCGTATGAATATATGCAAATGGGTTATAGTGCATGGACTTTGCGAAATTGATTGTGTTGAATACCTTTATCTTATATGGTGTCCTCTTATAGATCACCTTGCCGGATTTGGTCTTTAAGACCTGTCCGTTCTTGCCGACCTTCGGTACTTTGTTACCCTTGTCGTCAAGCTCCCATGCCCCTCTTGCAAGCATGGTACCCACTTCTTCAAGTACAGTTCCCTTGGGATCAGTCACTACATACGAACACTGCATCTGCATAAGTGACGGTTTCACAAATCCTCTTGTTTTTCCTGCTCCGGAACCTCCGACAATCAGGATATTTTTGTTTCTGTCGTACTTTGGGTGTTCCGGTCTCGTCATTCTGAGCCATTCTGTCGCAGTCAGCGGAATGTTGTTCCACTTAACCGGGTCTGTATATGGTTCAAAATCCTTATCCGTCCCCCACTTCGCAGAGCCATATTCCTCTCTTGGACGGAACTGCTTGGCATTCTTCTTTCTGGAGTTCATGAAAAGCTTGAATGCCACACCTGCTCCGATACCACAGATAAGCGGTGTAAGCTTAAATGAAGGTGCAAAATATGGTTTGACCTGGAATATCAGCGAAAATGCTTTGACACACTTATCCAGCATATCGCCGCCATCTGCTGATACCACCGCCTGTACATACTTATTTATCACATAAAATATGATTACAAACGGGATTCCATCAATCGCTACCTTGTTCGCATTCAGCTTTCCATTCTTGTAATACGGTTTCAGTATCTTCTTAGGTAATGCCTTCAGGTCATCAAGTACGGCACCGCCGATATTCTTTTTCCCCATAAGCACCACCTACAAACTTGTATCCCGGCTCTTTTTCTTCGTTTTCTCACGCTGCCGGTTCTTGTCTTTCTGTTTCTTCTGTGACTGCTCCTTCTTGTCCTTGATTCGCTCCGTAAGCGACTTATCCTTCTTCGGATTATGCTTTCTCGCCGCTTCCTTGATTTCCTCCTTTGCATTTGGTGTGATACTTCCAGATTCCAGGACTTCATTCTTGTGATCCTTGATCTCAAATCTCGTAGAGAATTTTGACAGTGTTTCCACATCGTCTATATTTATCTCACCATTATTTACAAAGTCAGCCGACATAACCTCCTTGCCCTTATCATCGTAAAGCACAAGTGTCTTAGTCATTTCCTTCTGCTCCTCAAGTACCTGTTCGGAAGCCATCTTCAGTAATGCTGCCACCTGATCTATGCTTTTCACTTCACAGAATGCAGTGTGCGTGATAGAACCATCTGCTCTCGTTACCTCTTTCATATCCATTGGAATATGACTTTTCTTACAGGCTTTCTCCAAAAGCTCCGCAGTTCGCTCATCATTCACATCCATATGCGTGACATCTTTGCCCTCTCTGTTGAATCCCTTTAATGAGCCATGCGTTTCCTTATAATTCGACATTACCTTATCGACAACCTTGCCGAGCAATGTCTCCTTCTGTTCCTCACTCATACCCGGATTCTGCTGTTCAGACCGCTTACACGCATCCGCAATGGCAGTAATCAGATCTACGCTGACAGTCACAATCGCCTTTCCTGTCTGGAACGACTCCTGCGTCAATTCATCGACCATTGTTCTGTCCTCCCGATATTATTTTCTCTGTGCTTCCTGTCGTGTGTGGGTGGTCTTACCCATCGAATACCATTTTTGTTGTACATTTGTTATCCTCCTTCTTTTCAATTTGAGCTTCTGGACAATTTGTCCAAAAGCTGCTTTCCTGTTCTTTGTCCATAAATGCACAAAAAAAGAGCATTCATGCTTTTTACACATAAATGCTCTAACGCTGTTTTATTATAAAATTCTTTCTACCTATTATACCAATGCCTATTTTGCCTTTATTCTCTTCATTATAACCTCAATAATTGGAGTTGCGCATACTAGCACACATATCAGCCAAATGAATGACCTCAATAACCCATCATGATTCATAAGAGATACAATCCACATTATCATACAGGTTATTACTCCTACTATCGCTACTACCAATTTCAACATACTATTCCTATAATACTTCGCTATCTTTTTTTCTATGATTTTATTATTCCGCCCTATCATCTTGGATTTCTCCTTATAATCATCTTTCTCCATCTACATATTCATTCTTGTTAAAATTCTAAATCATAAGAATATCCAGTTTTAAGTTCAATATACATTAAATCACCAATCAATATTAACGCCTCCAATTTTTGTTTCGCAATTTTATGAATTGCGATTCATCGAATTTTTTATTAGGTCTTCGAATCATTTTTTTTCGAATTACCCATTCATAAAATTTTTCATCACTACCATCATATTTTGATTTTTGTATAGCCATAGATATTTGAGCAATATCACTATCAAGGTCATTTATGTCTGAAACTACTTTTCGTCTACAATATTGCACCTTAAACATATCCATTCCAGGTGAAATTATCATTGGTTTTATCTCTAATAAGTCATATAACTCTTGATAGTCGTTTTTCATACAATCTAAAATTGTTTCAAACTGTTGGATTCTTTTTTCGATGTGAAATATAAACGAAGCCAGCTTCTCAACAGTATAGCCAACTATCTCTTTAATAATCACAGGATTAATTTGAGGTACTATTTTCACAAATTCTTTTAGTTCTTCAGGAATTCTTCTCGTTGCAGCCTCATCTCCAGCAACCAATATAGATTGTGGATTATGAAAAGTCCAATTTCTAATATTGAGAAATTCATTCAACAAAGCTTTTTTATCTTCATCCAGCTCATTTTTTAAATATCCACTTTTAAATAATAGGCTTCTAAGATTCATATATGAAAACGAGCTATTTTGATGATCTGCAATAAATTTTAATAATTCATGTTGCCGATGTAATATCTTATCATATACGTCTTCATATTCTTTGGCTGGAATTATATCTTCTTTCGAATTAACCAGAAGTTCTATTGCCTCCTGATAATATTCTTTATACTTTTCAAGATTAACTTCTACCGGTGCAATTAAAGAATTTAATGCCGAGCAAGCATGTTCCACATCATTAATTGAATACTGCTTGTACCGTTTATTATCTTTTGACATAACCCATTCTCCATTTATATATTTTGGCTATTACATATCTACTCAGTATGCTTAACTGCCTCTCGCAGAATAAGATCAATATTTATCATACACAATTTCAATTTTTCCTAACATATACAAATTCTCATATTTATATACTTTGCATTGATTATATCAAATATAAAATTATACAACAATACCCGTAAACGAGAGGCTAAAAAAGAGGCTACCTTTTACACTTTATAGTCAACCGCTATTATTGTATCCTTCTAACTGTATATGGCATAACCCAAGAAATACAAAATTAGTATACATTAATCACTTTTCCTTCATTTGAACTTCTGGACATAATGTCCAACTGTAACTTTCATGTTCTTTTATCCTTAAAAAGGGAAAAAGCATTTATGCCTTTTCACATAAATGCTCCACTCCTGTAATTTTCTTGGTGAATATTGTCACTTTTTCCTTATAGAACTAATCCAGTCAAAAACAATTGGTATAATAATTGCACTTGCTACAAACTCAAGAATAGCAGTTGTTGCCTCCTCATTTCTAAATATTGGTTGGTATCGATTTATAACAACTGTACATACCAAAGCCAATATAATTGCTATACGAAAGCATATGGCTATCATTCTTTTATTAGTTAATTCAACTAACCGATCTGCTAATCTTCCCATGGTTATTTTTATCATTCTTCCCAAAACATAAGTATAACCAACTGCTGATTCTATCATAGATATAAAAACTTTAATCAACATAATTATCACATCTGCGACAAATGAAGCCGGTAATAATATATACATAATATAGCGTACTCGTGATTTTATCTGTTTGATATATTTCCAGTGCATTTCAAATATGGATTTATAACTTATTGATTTTTCTATCCTGTTTATCCAATTGTCTCCGTGCTTTTTCATTTTTTCACTGCAAAAAAGCTTTTTATTTATCCACCTCAACATTGTTATTGTATAAACTATCAAATCTGGAAACAGCCCACAAATGAAAAAAATATATATAGAAAATATCAAAATATATATTAATGCAATTCCAATATCAGATATATAAATATTATCAAACACATATATTTTTTCTACTAACTTTTCCCAAACATTAAATGCCCCTAAAAACCATACACTATATGCTAATAAATAGATTGACGTTCGTTCTTTTAAGGACAACTTTCTCCTATCACTTGATTGTATTATATCCTTAACCATTCCTATTGACTGATATGCAATAACAACTTTCTCCATATATGTTGGTATAATAATTATAATAAACAACCACATTAATCTTTTTATTTCAAAACAGATTCCAAAAACAATTAAAATAAAAACAATCAAAGATACAATAGTAATCATCATCTGTATCTTATCGTTTGAATCATTATCTATATAGACTTTGGAAGAATCACTTTTTCTCTTAGATTCTTTACACGAGTTAGAAAACCATTTTATTACATAATCTATCAATGTAAACACTATTGATAATATAAAAACAATGTTAAATACCCTTTCTAATATATTAAAAACAAACATTCTCCCCTAACCTCTCAAATATCCATGGACATATCTATAGTTGAATATTATATCAGACTCTTTATTGTCTCTCAATATTTCAAGAAAGAGAGAAGATAATGTTTTTTTCTAAAAACGATAATCTATATGCATCTACCATACTTATGTCAATTATAAATCAACCTTGACCATAAAAGTCATGGTTAACTTCTGCCTTGTAGTAATTACTACACGTTACCGGTGCATTGTAAAGCGTAGTAATCATATAACTTCGTATGTTATGTATCTTCGTGGTATTATTACGCAAACATTCCAGCACATACTCCATCGTATGAAAATCTATCTTCTCCAATCTGCTCCGAACAACATCATATGGGAAATCATATTTATTGATACGAATTACTGGCTGTTTAACCGCTATGGTCTCAACCATCAGCTCCACCAATTCGTTTATGTCCATCTTCTCTGTAGGATGGCACTGAAGCAATACGTCATAATCAATATTGTCTTTGATAAATGAGCGCACTTCATCCATCCTATCCATCGTATCAGTTTTCACGCCTGTGCCTGATGGAATGATAGGATAGGTAATCTCCTCCATATTCTCTGTATTTGTCTTACAAAACTTTGTATGAGGTGGTACATCGTTTTGTGGGAGGGTGTTACAAAATTTTGTAGGAGGGTCATACAAAGTTTTGTATGAGGAGGTACAAAATTTTGTAACAGGCTTATTTGCTTGGTTTTCAGCCTGTTTTTGTATTTCTTCCCCTGTGTTTTCTACATCTTCGTCATCTCCTGGTATGTTCAGATATGTACATGTGTAAAGTCTATCAACGCATAGATCAATATACATGACATTATTTAAGACCATTCCGCTATTTGTTTCTATGTTACGGAATTCACGACGGATCACACCGATTTCCTCTAATCTGTCAAACGCTACCTTCACACTTCTCCGTGATTCTCCAAACTGCTCGGCAAAATCATTGTAGGTTTTCTGTAGCAAATCCTCTCGAAACTTTTTTCTGTAATCAATTGTCATGCCGCTATGCTCGTCCCGTACTTCCACAGGACGATACCAATACACGATTTCCGACAACACACAGATAGCGAGAAGGTATGGCTTGCCATTTTCACGCAAAATTGTTTTATACCAATTTACCGGTGTAACATTGCCACTAATGCTCATCTCTGCCAGCGCATCCACCGACGCATTACCGGTATTTACAATATTAGTCATGCCCTCTCACCTCTTTTCATCCATTCATCCAAAAGGCTTATTATAACCTCTGTAATCTCCTCTTCTGTGTATTCATCATCAAAGTAGTCATCCAATCTGTCTGCCTTGAACGTTACCTTTCTCGGCTTTGCTAACACCTGTTCCGGAAGCATGATGTTCCTCACTTCTTCCTGTGTAAGCATATTTTCCCGGCAGGATGCCTTTAGTCTTGCCGACTGCTCTATATTAGGGAATATATTCCTGTCGAGTATTATATCGAGTACCCACTGCTGCTGCTCCTCGTTCAGATACGAAAGATCAACACCCTGAATAAAACCAATCTTTTTCCTGTCAACAAAGTCAAGCAGTTCATCAGAGAGCTTTGCAAGTCTGATATATCGCTGAATCTTCTTTGCGTTCTCGCCGGTTTCCTCACTCATGATATCAAGGCTACTACCCTTATCTCCCTTAATGCCCTGATGTTTCATGGCATAGTAACGCATACTATACGCCCTTGCCTTTTCGCTTGGAAAGATATCTTCTCTCTGAATGTACTGTCCACCATGACAATGGTAGCTTCATCATCATTCAGATTGCGAATGAACATCGGCATGGTATCAAGACCGGCAAGTTCACAGGCAGCCTTTCTTGTGTGTCCGGCAATGATTTCATAACCACCCTGCGGTCGCATTCTCGCAATCCCTGGAACAAGCACGCCATACTGTCTGACACTCTCTACCATTTCCTCCAGCTTATCTTCATGAATCTGAAACGGATGATTTCTGAATGTATGCAGACTTGCTAAAGGTATTTCTCGGATTTCACCACCATTTGCATTTGCCTGTTCCAGATTTTCGTTTGTACCAAACAGATCGTCAAATGATTTCATCTTTATCTTGGAAGCACTATTGGATTTATTCATCTGCAAGCACCTCCTTTGCGAGCTTCTTATACGCCGCCGCAACTTTTCCTCTTGGGTCATGCTTGAATATACTCACACCCTCTGCGGAAGTCTCTGCCGCTCTCACAGAATGTGGGATAACCGCACCAAACACACGGACATTTTTGCCATAGATTTCTTCCACCATGGACTTGATTTCCTTTGCGTAATTGGTACGTCCAACCATCTTTGTAAAAACGATTCCCTCTATTCCAAGGTTAGGGTTCAAATATTTCTTAGTCCTGCCAAGAGTGGTAATAAGCTGCTGTAAACCCTTTATGGAAAGGTACGCTGCTTCTATCGGTATGATGACTGAATCAGCTGCAGTAAGGGCATTCATTGTCACCATGCCAAGACTGGAATTGCAGTCAATCAATATATAATCATAAAGATTTCTTACACTTGTTATGTACTCTTTCAATATGTACTCTCTCCGCATGGTATTTACCAATGTGACTTCCAGTCCGGAAAGTTCGATATTGCATGGAAGAAAAGATACTCCCTCCTCATGTACAATAATCCCTTCCCGCTTTCCATAATCTTCATCATTGATCATTTTACACATGATCGTCGAGAGAGTAACATCAAGCTCATCAGGCTCTGCCACGCCAAGGCTTGATGAAAGGGATCCCTGACTATCCGCATCTATAAGTAGTACCTTCTTGCCTTCTCTTACCAAACCTATACCTAAGTTTACAGTTGTCGTAGTCTTTGCCACGCCACCTTTTTGATTCACGATTGCTATTACCTTACACATACCGTTGTACCTCCTTTTCTATCGAATCACCATGCCACTTCCTACATAGTGGCATTTTTCTTCTACCTGCATAATGTTACTTGGTTTCTTACCAGAATCCTTTTTCTTTCTTGATACTTCTGCATACACACGTTTATATTTATCTGTTCCAACATTATCGAAAAAAGTTGAAACATTATTCACTTCAAATCGCTTATCTCTCTGAAGTAAACGTACAAACCAACGTATGTCATTTTTTGTCCCTTGAAGCCTTATCTTTAACATATTGACACCTCCTTGAATAGAAAATAAAAGGCAGGGATATTCAATATTTTGTAATTAAATATCCCTGCCAAATTGGCTATTTTATTCACTTTTATTCATCAAAGAATATTGTGTCCCTCGTGTCGACTCTATAGCCGACAACGACATGAATTCTGTCCACTATCTGCTTTTTATTCCTTTTCACATCGGTTCTGCCGAAATTGAAAAAGCTGCAAAAGTGCGTAAATTCAAGGATTTTCACGAATCTGTACGACGTAGCCCTATTATAGTCTCCACATGCATCGGTTGTCGAAGAAGAACACAATTCTTCAGTAGTGTCTGATGAAGAAGAATACATATTTTCTTCCTGTTCTTTCACATTTTTCATCTGCACATTATCGTTTAATTTCATCTCATCACTAACATTCAAAATTTGTGTCTGATTAGCCATAATCAAGCCCTCCTTATGAATGTTTTTATATCAGGGCACCTGTCCCTACCATATAGAAACAAGTGCCTTGTTACCTTAGTATACCACAATCTACGCCGGCTGTATTGCACTTTTTTCAGCCTTAAACCACTCCTTCGCATTAGGAACAACACTGTTCCCATTCCCTTTCATAACAAAAGTCAGCTTGTAAGGATCTACTGTGCCATCTTCGTTTGTCTCTCCCACGATGACCTTTTCCACAATACTTTCAAATACTACTCTGTCAAACTCATCCAGAATATCACCATCAGCAAGTGCTTTCTTAAGAGAAGCCATTCTCTTGCCCACATCCTTCTGATTGGAAACATTATTCTGAAGGAGTTCTATAGAGTCCTTCGACTTCTGAATTTTCACGGTAAGCTCTTCATACTTTTCATCATATGCCTCTTTGGTAAGACCATCATCAAGGTATATATCCGTAAGTTTCTTTCTTCGCTGCTCCAGATTATCAAGAGTTTTCTGCTCTTTTTTGAGTCTTGCAATATCATCATTATTCGCACCAATGCTTTCAATCGTTCCAATCACAGAATCAATTACATCATCAAAGCTTCCTGCCAACAGCTTATATGCCTCAAGGAAAGCATTTTCCAATATAGATTCATGAACGGATTTACTATTAGGGCAGTTATGCTTACCTCTATTGGCTGCATTTCTGCAATACCAGACCGGTGTTTCATACTTGGAGCTGCTATGAAGGGTACGTCTGGTCAGCTTCGTACCACAGAAACCGCACTCACACATACTGGAAAATGCATACTTTTTCGTATACTTTTCTCTCTTTCCATCTGCCTTTTTATCTGACTGATGGTTGCGGGATAAGCGAATTTCTTTTGCCTGTTCCCACACCTCTCTGCTTACAATAGGCTCATGATGGTCACGAACATAATACTGCTCCTCTTCACCAAAATTCTCGATTCGCCTCTTGGAAATCGGATCAGTGGTAATGGTTTTCTGCAAAAGCAAATCACCTTTATACTTCTCATTCTTGATAATGCCCCTCACACCACTGTCCGTCCATTTTGCCACACCTTTTTTATTGAGTTTCCCCAGTGCCTCCAGACGCTTTGCTATGGTATAAGTTCCATATCCTTGCAAATACAGTTCAAAAATCAATCGCACGGTTTCTGCCTCTGCTTCATTAACTGTAATTGTCTTATCCTCCGGATGATAATCATAACCAAGACAACCGTTAAAGCCCATCAGTTCTCCACGCTTCATCTTCATCTTAATGCCCAGCTTCACATTTTTTGATGTGGATTCCACTTCATTCTGAGCCAGCGTTCCCATAAGTGTAAGCATCATTTCTCCCTGTTCCGTCAAGGTATTGATATTCTCTTTTTCAAAAATCACTGCAATACCTCTTTCCTTTAAAAGGCGCACATACTGCAGGATATCAACCGTATTTCTGGAAAATCGTGATACTGATTTTGTCATAATCACATCAATCTTTCCATCCATACAATCCTGTATCATCCTCTGGAACTGCTCACGCTTGTCCACCTTTGTTCCAGTAATGGCTTCATCTGCATAAATACCCACCATAACCCAGTCCCGGTTTTCTGATATCTTGTCCTGATAATACTGCTTTTGGGACTGGAAACTCTCAAGCTGCTCGTCACCATCCGTACTTACACGGACATATGCCGCAACTCTCTGTCTTGTAATAACAAGTGGTTTACCCTCATAATCTCTCTTGCGGAGTATAGGACCCTCCACCGCCTTGATAACTTCTACTTCTGCCATAAAAATCCTCCTTCTTAAACCCGTGCTTGGTTTATCCTTCATACCAAGCATACTAAAAAATGAAAATATGAACGAACATACAAAAGGAGCCTGCATATACATTTTCATGCATATACAGACTCCGCCATCTCCCCAATACTGATTATGGTTGCTAAGCAACCTTATTTCCTGCATTGGATTTGAAATATTCCGACTCCAGAATATGATACGAACTCATAATCTTATTCTTTGCCAGAATATATTCATTCTCTGAAATCAATCCAAGACGAACCAGTTTTCTAATCACTGCCATCTTCTTGCTGAATTCCAGACATTTCTTTGCATCTAACTGACACCATTCCATAGCAAAACCTCCCTTCATAATTCCTACTGTTTCGTTCCAAGTCTGCACGCATGCTCCAAAATTCTTATAAAAAGTCGTAGAACATATGTTTGTTTTATGTTATAATTCTTCTATAAGAATCAGCTAGCACACAAAGTAATCTTTTTAATTTCAAAAAGATTACCCTTTCACTAATAGGAGAAACAGAAGTGGTTTTGCGGAAGTGTTTTTGAAACTTTTTGAAAATAATGCAATGAGGAATGATATAAATTGAAACCAGACTACGAAGAATCAATAGAAAATGAAGACAATATAGCCTCTGATGAGCTCCTGTATATGGAAGAAATGGAACAGGCACGAATCATTGAGCAGGCTGCACTTGCAGAAATAGAATTAGAAATGGCTGCTTACCCTGAACCGGATGCTGATGTACCGGAGGAAGAAGCTACAGAAGCAGCCTCACGCACAATGTTAAAACGGGAGCTTCGTGCACAGGCTCTTTTAAGACTGGAAGATGGTGCGAGAACCGAAGAAGATTTTAAGGAAGTCATAAAGCAGTGGGATCACTTAGATGATAACCGGGAACGAAAGGAACGCTATCACGAAATAGGCAGGGAAATGAACCGGTTAACAGAGGATGCTCCAAAGAATCCGGTGGTAATCCCCTATCCAATCCACCACACCTACTGGCGGCAGATGATGAAAGGTGATTTTCTGGATGTAATATTTGACTGCCCCTTTGAAATGCATGAATTTCTTACGGATGAGGATTATTCCAAGATTATTTATGACTTGAAAGACAGTTACAAAGAGCTTATCTATTATCTGTATATTCGAGATTACAGCACTCTTTATGTTGGAAATCTGTTGGGACAGACTGACCGTAATATCAGAGGTGTGAGAAATACCATCTTAGGTCAGATAACCAAAAAGGTAATTGCGGTGCTTTTAGAACGACAAGAATTTGATATCCCTCTATGGACAACAGAACAGGAATTTATGGAAAAGTACAAAGAGAAAATACCTGACATACAAAGAAAAGCTAAAAAAGAAAAGGAAAAGATTATCCGTGAAATCGGTGTGCTGGCAAGAAAGGTATTAAAGCAGTACCAGAAAAGCATAACAAATCAGACCAACTGCTAATCTATTATAAGAAAAGCCACAGAATAGAAATAAAGTAATTACATTTCCCTTTATCTGTGCTATGATAGTAATAGTTTTGAATTTTATTCAATTACTTTTATATAGAAACGAGGAAGTATATGATGAATTTATTTGCAAACTCCAGTTCCAACTGGGTAAAATATGATAAATACGAATGGAAAAAGGCAGACAATGGAACTCTCTATATCACTCCCACAGAGGATGCAAAGCCATCCCTTTACAATCCGGTTAAAGAATATCAGGATATGGTTCTGGCTGCCATTAACATAGGCACTCTTGCCATGAAGGAAGAACCGAAAGAATCCCTTCAGGCTTCTATTATTGATTTTGCCTGCAATTATGGTTTGCTCGGACTTATGACCGCATTACCTACCACACCGGAGTTTATTACATATGAAGCAGTATATTTACCAAAGAACCATTTTATCAGGGAAGAAAGTCTTAGCACAGAAAAGTACCTGTCCTACTTTTTTCCTTTTGATAATATTGATTTTGTAAAGCATGGTGTTGAATCTTCATGGAGTACTGACAGTTCGGAAATGATTGCATTGATTATGGCGATGAAGAACAAACCGCAGGCAGTTCTTATGAGCTTTCAGAAAGAATATGCAGAACGCTATGACTGGCTTGTGACAGTATTCAGAGATTGGGCATTTACCTTTTTCTCAAGTTTTCTGTATTATCAGGATTATGACCGGTTAGATGAAAACGAAAGAAATCTGTACCGACAGGGAATGGCTGTATTTGGCGGTATTGCACCAACTTATCACATAGAACTGCTGGACAAACCTACTATTGTGTGGGAATTCCACTCATTACTGCTTGGTATCCAAATGATGTTTTCATTTATGCTTACCGATGATAACTCTACTCTGAAAGTATGCAAGCACTGTGGCAGTGCCTTTGTAGCAACCAGAAGCAATATGGAATTCTGCTCTCCTCAATGCAAGAACCAGTACAATGTGTATAAGAGCAGGGCGAAGAAAAAGGAGGATTAAGTCTATGAATAACTCAAATATCATTATGTACACAACCGAAGACGGACTGACCAAGATAGAGACAACTTTTGAAGATGATACAGTATGGCTGTCACTTGACCAGATGGCTGAATTGTTTCAGCGTGATAAATCAACCATATCCCGCCACATCAAAAAAATCTTTGAAGAAGGGGAATTACAGCGAAATTCAGTTGTTGCAAATTTTGCAACAACTGCCGCAGACGGTAAAATCTACAATGTAGATCACTATAACCTTGATGTCATCATCTCCGTTGGATACCGTGTAAAATCCCATCGTGGTACACAGTTTCGTATCTGGGCTATGGGAATTTTAAAGGAATATATGAAAAAAGGATTTGCTCTGGATGATGATCGCTTAAAACGATTGGGTGGCGGCAATTACTTTGATGAACTGCTTGCCCGTATCAGAGACATCCGTTCTTCTGAAAAAGTATTTTGGAGAAAAGTGTTAGAAATCTATGCGACCAGTATCGATTATGATCCTCATGCTGAAGCCTCTGTCCAATTTTTCAAGCAAGTTCAGAACAAAATGCACTGGGCAGCCCACAAACACACCGCTGCTGAAGTAATCTATCAGCGTGCTGATGCAGAAAAGGAAAATATGGGACTTACTTCATGGAGTGGTGATACCATACATCGTTCTGATGTGGAAGTTGCCAAAAACTATCTCTCGGAAGCAGAACTGGATGCCCTAAACAAAATCGTTACTGCGTACCTTGACATTGCCGAAGTCCATGCCCTTAATCAGGAGCCTATGTATATGAAGGACTGGCTGGAAACCATTGACGATTACTTGAAAATGACCAGAAGGGATATACTTACCACCAGCGGTCATGTCAGCCATAAACAGGCTATCGAAAAGGCTCATGCTGAATATGATAAATATAAAAACCGACTGGAGGATAGCCTTTCTCCGGTGGAGAGAGATTTTATTAAAAACATTGGAACCTTGGAAATGATTGCGGATTCGCAATCATAATTCGAAAGGTGGATTGCCCCACACTCATTTTAGGGCAATCCATCTCATTTCTCTGTATCCTTTCAATTTTCCGCGATTTATCAACCTCAAATAAATGCGTGCTTATTTAATCATACTTTAAACGAATCTATCCACTTCTGGGCTTCTATTCCTGGATCATAATCTTCAAGTGCACTCAATTCTTCCCCATATCTATAATTTGAATCAAATGCACCGGAAGCAACATTATATACATACCTAAATTCTTGAGGCATAGGCATATCGTATTCTTTACATATATCTTCAAGTTCAGGTATAATTTCATCCTCTATCACATCAAATATCTCTAATATATCTTTATCCGATATACCCGCTTCAAGATTACCAAGTATTGAGCCTTTTACTCCGAAGGCACATGTTTCCATTGCTGACCATTCATCCGATTGAATGAAAACATATATTGTATCTACATTATCACCTATAACCTCTAAAAACATTGATATTATTTCTGATTGTTTTTCTGTAAATGCATCTTCAAAAATCATAATTGCCCCTTCAGCAAATTTAGAATTTCAGCTTTCCCTTACCAAGTAAGACAAAGTCTGTTCCCTTTGTCATCATATTCTGTATTCCAATAATGCGGAGCATTCACTTTCGTATAAATTAAAGCCTACTCCCATATTATTTTTGTCCTGCCTATACTTTTTTCCGGTGCAAAATAGAATTTTACAAAATCGCCTTCCTTTACGTTGTGTTCTTCCTGTTCTGATTTTGTTATTGCTACATCTGCAATTGTAATTTTATTATATTCATTATTTTGCAGTACCTCGTTAAACCATAATAGCCTTATGTCTATTTTATTTCCTTTATCCTTCATTTTCGCTACCATTGCTTTTTGTACCCATGCATTTTTCTCAACAAAATTCACTTCTGTTGACATTAAAATATTTCTCTGCTCCTCTGTTAATTTAGAAACCATATCTATGCGTTCTTTACTGTCTTTTCCTGCCACTATAAAAACTACGGCAATAAAAATAACTACTACAACTGCTACAATTAAGTATGGCATAAAACATTCCTCCTGCTTAATTCCATTTCCAAGCTTTAATAACTTGAATAAAGGAAATTTCATTTTCCCTTATTTTAACACATCAATTACAGATATTCTATCCTCAAAACTTGTAAATTTTATCTTTTCATAAAATTCTGCTTCATCGAATCCGAACAAATTCTCTGAATTCTCATATTCTTCATCCGTCGGTTCTATGATGAATGCAGGAGTCAATGACACCCCTTTTAGGAATTCATCTTTTATTCTAAGCATAGTCACGCACCCTTTTTTGTCATTCTTACCTAACTCCATTGCTTCCCTTAATCACAATCAACATTCAATCTAAATTTTCCACAATGAATACATCTGAACAAATATCCAGCCAGGGAACCGCCCTTTTCTAACATTTCATTATCAAAGTCCATTCCCTCTACTTTTTTGTATTCTTCAATAATACTTACTAAATTCATCTCTTTTAATTCCGCATATCCTACATCACCTAAATACTCACAATAGTCATCGCAACATGCCAACCAATATTCGCCTTGCCAAGAACAATATCCCGGTGTTCGCCTAAACAATTCAGTCCTTTTCTCCTCATCTGATATTTCCTCTGCGTATTGGATAAATTCACCATCATACTTTTCTGCTGCCTTACCATTTGCCACACATTCCATGCAAATACAATCCACTTCTCCACTGCAGTACATAGTTGACACATACACATCTGTTTTGTTGCCACAACACTGGCATACATTATTATCGAACTAAACTGCATCTAAAACTTTTTCTCTATCGTAAACATTAGGATGATATTTAAATTTGGGTAATTTCAAAGAATTATCATTCATTTTTGTATCCTCTTCATCTTCACAACTACATCAACTCCGGACAGTTCTCTACATACTCAGAAAACAGACCCCCACCAATCTCATAATCTCTTAATGCAACTTCCTTGCTACTCATAACCTCAGGGTTCAGTTCGTCAGGCAGAATACAAAGCAGACATTCTTCATCCGACATCGGTAAGTCATATTTGGAAATGCCGTACTTTTCATTAAAAACCCTGCCATTTACCACATAAATTTTCAGATGCTCATTCATAAGCAAGCGCTTCTGATTTAATGTTTCACTATAAAATCGGTTATATAAAAAATCAAGCATCTCGTCACTTGGCTTTGAAAAGTAGCAAAGTGCAGTCTGGGAATTGAGCAAATCAAGAAATGCTATATCCTTCACATAAATAAGCTCACACCGTTTTGCACCATCTGGTACTTTGTAAAATGTGCGCTTTACGTGGTTTTTCCACAGACAGTAAATCCAGACATCGACATAAAACAATAAAAATGCCAAAAAAGGTAAACCGAAGTATGTCAGGACACACGTACCACCAATAAACAAAACGATCATAGTTATAATAACAGCCACACCTTTTGCCGAGCCATATATATGTATATACCATTCTTCGATGTATTTGTACCGATAGGATTCTTCTATCTCTGCAGGGTCTTTCATTTTTTTCCTGCATTTAATTACAAAAGGCGACAGAGTTATAATCGCAAAGGCAAGCATTGCCGAAAGTACAATAAATGCATAGCTTACCTGCTCATTTTCCAAATTAAACCAAACATACAGACAATCAACCGCCAATATGAAAAAACCAATGTATTGCCAAAATAAATACGGATGCTTTTTTATGAATTTCATTCTATACTTAAATTCCCTTTCCACTCCAATATACCTATTACAACTTATCCCACACCCAATCGGGTGCTGAATAATGAATATTCAAATTGATAGATTTAACCCCCTGTAACTATGTCGTCCAAATATCTTCCAAACACCATATGCTCATACGAAAACTGCTCCGTATTTTCTGCATTGATATTCAGATCGCCCATAGCGATACATAAAATCTGCGTATCATCATTTACTTTGCAGGCAAATCGCTGATTCCACAGCTTTCCTGTAAGGTAATACAGTTTAAGTTTGCCTTCCGGCAATGCATTCATGCCGATTAACCAGTTGTACAGAATATTGAAAAATTCTTCATCCGGAATAGCTTCCATTCCAATAGTAAGTGCAGATTCCTCGTACAGTTGATTCAGAATCTCTACCTGTTTAACATCTATCTTTTCTATATTTTCCGCTCCCACAGGCACCGAATACAGCAGCTTCATAATACGTTTTTTCCTTAGCAAAGCATATGTAACAGCTGCTCCAAAGCATAAAAAAATTACAAGGAGCATGATAACTCCTGCTTTTACGTTCGCTCCCATCAAGCCAAATGCAGCTATAGTCAAAATGAGACACAAAAAAAATATTGTTCCAAATATCACATCAAAACGTTTCTGATTTTTGTTGTTTCTGTTTCTTGTGTTATAGGCTCTAAACAGGGCATCTTTTATACTCTTGTTAATTGTGTTCATAATCTCACTTACTACTTTCTATCATTATTCTGTTCAAAAAAACTCACCAATTCTTACACAAATAAACGGCTTTCCAATACCATTTGGACATTTCTGTGCTTCAAAAAAGCAATCTATACTTTTGCGAATTTCCTGTGCAAGTTATTTTCTAAAGCCGATTGTTGTACAGATTGCCAAGGCTGTTATCTATCTCATATCCGCACACACCATTTTGCCCTTAGAATCCACATCTACATCAATCTCATGTCCGCCAAATACATAGCCATCATCATATCCTATAGTATAGGAACCATTTTGATTCACAAAGATGTATTTCATGCGTTCTTTTAATGCGTTTGCAAATTCTTCCGGTGTAGAAAAATGAATTTCACATTCATCTTCATAGTCTTCCAAGCACTCCAAAGCAGCGTCATACAATGCTTCATCAGCTGCAATATATTCTCTAAATGCTTCATCTCTTGACACAATATGCTCCACAAAATCTCTTGCAACAGCCAAAGGCTTTTTCCAGGTTGCTTTACTGCTCCACTCTACCTCAATATAAATCGTAATATCATTACCTAAAAAATGATACGTTCCTTCAAACAGCCCTTCTGATTTCTCTAACACCAATTTCCCCAAAACATCATCTTCTAAAACAATCGGTGCCAGATATTTTTCCTGCTTTTTATCAAGCTTTGTTCCGGATACATTTTCTTCTAATACCTCTTTTACATACAAAAATGCAAGTTCCCCAAAGGTACTATACTGTAATCTTCCCAAAACCTTATAAATCACACCATCTTTAAATCTGTTAAAATATTCGCTGTTTTCATTCTGTGCCTCATACTCCTGATTTGATATAGGCCATGTCATAATCTTTATCTTCTTTACCACACAATCAGCATTTATATCATATATTGCAACAGCAGAACATGTAATAATATGATACTTTTCATTCTTGCTCAAACGTGAAGAACCACCGTTTCCAGCAAGGACATAATACAAGCTCTCCTCGCCATCAAATTTATTATCTTTCTGATAGATTCCATTCATATCCATACACATTCCTCCTACTTAATTCCCTTACCAAGCAAGGCAAAGTCTATTCTCTTTGTCATCATATTCTGCATTCCAATAATGCGGGTCATTTACTTCCATATAAGTTATACCCGGGATATCCGTCCTAACCTTCGTCTTTAGTGTCTTATTTAGAAAAATAAATGTTGTTTCATCACTATCACTGAAACGACCTCTATAGGTTTCACGTATTGTATTTCCAGCCTCAAGCTCTGCCAGCAAAATATCATATAGTTTACTATGAGATTTTTTAAATCTCCGGATATTATTCCATTCATAAAGAAGCTTCTTAAGATCTTCGGTACTTACGCAAAGAGGCTCGTAATCGTCAACCAAATAACATGTTATAACGGTAATTTCCTTTTCTATGTCCGCAGAAAAAACATTTCCAGCCGTATTATATATTTCAGCTTCACCGTCAATCACTATGTCTACACTTCTTTCCATCAAATCCGGAAAATCAATAAGACAGCCAAGCAGTGCTTCATACTCATTCGAAAGAGCAGGGCGAATTATTTTGTTTCCATCATCAAAGGTTTGCACATCATATGTATGTTGAATCAATTTCTTCTTTCTCCTATCACATTTCTTTGGCACAGGCTCAATATATAAACTTCAAAATGTCACGTGCTACATACTTTCTTTAATTTCTCCATACCAGCTCATCAATTCTGACACAGGGGATATTCCACTTTTGGTATAGTCATCATAACGATAGGACGCATCAAATTTATGAGTTGCAACATCAAACTCCAGCTTATATTCATTCGGACATTTTTGTTGGTACATATCACACAACTCAACTAGCTTACTAATATCTTTTGTTCCAATTGATAAAAATTCATCAGAGGCTTCATCATCAGCAAAATTACCGGCAGGTATGACCCTATCTCCTTTGACAAAAATAGCATTGAACATTTTCTGTGATGCATCCTGATAAATATAGATATATATTTTATCAACGCATCCGCCCGTATATTCCATACACAGAGAAACAAATTCTGACTGTAAATCAGTGAACGCATCTTCAAAAACCATATCAACATCTCCTTCATTAGCCGCAAAGCCTGTACATCTTATCTTTTCATTAAATTCTGCTTCATCGAATCTGAACAAATTCTCTGAAATTTCATATTCTTCATCCATCGGTTCTATGATGAATGCAGGAGTCAATGAGACTCCTTTTAGGAATTTTTCATATACCATTCTGTTATCCAAATCAAGATGTTCAGATTGTAAAAAATCATTTATAAGCTCCGATGTATTCGAACCGTATTCATCTCTCTGGTAATCTTCTATAAACTCCTCAAAACCATCAAATACTTTTTTCGTAATTGGAATATATTTGTACCATAATAGTATATTTATAAAATCATCTACAGAAGCTGCGATATATCCGGCTCCACCTTCCGAATCAATCATGGAAACATATTGATTATCCACCAATACACATACTCCACCATCACCATCACTGGCAAATGGAATAAGTTCATAATTCTGTTTACAGCCACCCTCCATTAGAGATTCCAAGTCATCCTGTAATTCGTTAGGTTTCCATATTTCCAATCCACATTTCCAATATATTTCATCCTTAAGCTCGGTGCTATTATTTATCCTGTCCAAGTAGTAAAATAGTTTTTCTTTCTGTGTCATTTTTCAATCCTCCTTTTCTGCTGCAAAATCTACTGCTTAAATGCGAAAGTTTCTTATTTTTTAGACTTCAAATGAGCAGAGTACAACATATCCAAAAACAAAGAAAATGAATCCGCAATCTAAATTATAGCAAATCCGATGCTATATATTTTGAATCGCAAAGCTTTCTCCTATTCCATCCTTTTGCGTATTTCCCTTGCATTTTCCATATCCTGAACCAATTAATATAAGCCATTTTTCATGGGAATAGACAGCCTCTTGGAAATCCGGATACCTCGCATAATCGTCTCTTTTATTTTGTTGAGAATAAACTCAACCTCTTCAGTAGGCTTGTGACAAAAAATAACTTTTATATTTGGAGTCTTGCCACTTCCACCGAAGTCTTCGTATATCTGCCCCGATGCAATATAGTCTAAATAATCGTTTACTTTGTCCTGAAGAACCTCTAAGTGCGCTTTTAATATCTCTGAATCCCATGGAATGTGATCACTAATGCATACTGTAACTTTGTCATCGTCTTCATGACCAAAATCTACAACATTTCTATCCAATACAGACATCTTTATCAACCACCACCTACTTTTTTATTGCCAACCTATTCATTGAAGGTAAATATCATTATCCACAATATACTTCAAATTACACCGATTTAGCATCCACGTCTTATTCCTTGCTCCATTTTGATATTGAACAATCTGCTCTTTTACCTCATCTGACAGTCCAACATATATTTGATGTGCTTTATCCTTAATTGCTTCCTGTCCTAAATGTTCTGCTATAAAATCAAGATGTACATCATACTTTTCAAACCCTTCAAAGAAGAGATATTGTACAGCCGAATGATAATTATTTTCAAATCTATGTACTAAGTCCATTGCTGTCTCTTGAAATCGTTTTTCTAATATATTCCTTGTTTCAAGCAACCTGCTTTCCGTTGATATATCATACCAATATCCATTCTCTGGCTGGTAACTCATAGATGCCACAACATTATCGACTGGTAATTTTCCATACGTTTTATAGATAAGTCTCAACTCTGCATTTATCTCGATGCTTTGACCGGATTCATTCCATTTTGAAGAAAAGAAATTAATTTCAAACACAATATCTTTCACGGTCTTCTTTAACACACCACTTTTAAGATACTTGAAACCAGTTATCTCCGACAGCTCCTGAATTAATCTTGTTTTTGCTTCTGCAACATTTAACATATCTTCCATCTTCTTCTCCTTAGTATTTTAACACCAACATTAAGACAGTTCTATTACAACTATCTATAAAATACTCGTATATCAATTCAGACAACGCATCCCTGCCAAGCTTAATAATCCGGCATTCATTTTCTTTCATTTCAACCATCTAGTCACAGTACATTTTCGTCTACATGTTTTTTTAATGCTTCTGAAAAATCCTCTAATAGATTTATCCAGTCGCCATCTTCAATGCCGGCAATATGTAAATCTCCCCATGCCCGAATATGACAGTTACATACCATTCTACGTATAAGTTTCTCATCACACACATGCATATGCTCATATTGTTTCAGAAAATCATCTACTTCCTTCCATTGAGCATGATTACTCTCCTTTAACAAATCTCTTATTCGCATTGCCATAGTTTTTAGATTTGATTCCACATTTGCCTCCTCTGAACCTAACCATTCTCCGTAAAACCATATATATGATTTTTCATACCAATCTTCATCATGAAGCTCTTCCATATATCCTATCTCTGGTAACTTTGTCACGATTGCATTATCCTTCAAATAGTAATATTCACTTTTATCTGCCAGATCCAGGTATTTTTTCAAGTTCGACTAATACATTAACTAAGATATTATTTTAATCAATTTTTATAAAATATTTTTCATTACTATATTTGTCGTTATCCGATTCGATATACAAAAAAATTTCATCTTCGGATTCCCATTCAACCTTAAAGTATACTGTTTCATTATATCCTGGTTTATTTGTTTCGAAAACCAATGTATCATCTTTAAAAATATATGGACGACTTACATAGTCATATCGTAGAGTTATAGAATAGTTACCACTAGGTGAATATATAACTTCATCTCTACTTGTTTCATATTCAATTTCACTTGTCGTACATCCGGTTAATACAAATAATACTAATATACATAACACAGCGTTTTTTCACCAGTTCTACCTCCAGTTCTGAGCTATAATTATATTTCGTACGGTCCATATACTATATTCTCATCCCACATCTTAGCAAACACACACTCCCTTAAAAGGATCCTTGTCCATATATTTCGCCTTCTTTAATTTCTCCATTCTCTACTATCATCTCCACATTTTCAAACACGTTCATAAACACATGCTTTGCTTTTTCTAAAAGCCTATGGCACAACTTTGGCTCCTCAAACAGAAAACTTACACGCATTTCTATCCTTTTAACATTTGGATACTTTTCTTCATATTGTCCTGAATCTATGTACCAAATATATGTATTGAGTTTCTCCTGCAATAAAAATAAATGTCGATTCATATCTGACCAGTCCATTCCATCTGCAAGAAGAAGTATCAAGCTGGAAGTATCCTGTTCATATGCCATGCCATCAATGGTGTCTGTGTTTTCAATATTCAACTTCTCATCGTTATTATCTAATCAATCTGCTCAGATTTCTCTGCTTTTACTACAACATCCACGATTTGCTCCTCAGCCTTCGATTCCTGTGACACTGCATCCGTTTCATAAAAATCAGCAACAACTTCTTCCACACTTATATCATTTATCTCAACCACAGATTCTTCATTCTCCGCAACCACTTCGTCAATAACAGGAGTCTCCGTATATGATGAAACAGCCTCTTCTCTCTTAGCCTGCTTTTCCTGCATTGCTTCAAATTCCACTCTGGTCATAATCGGTGTAGAAATCATTTCTGCTGTAGCTGTTTTCCAGTCCACTATTTCCTGACCTTCCAGATAGTCCAGATAAGCATTATTCCACTCTTTTCTGTCCATTTCATCCAGATAAAGATTGAATCTACGGCTATTGCGTTCAGCCACACGATTTCTTATGGCTGATATCCCTTCCCTCTTTTTCAGTTCTTCTGCCTGTTTTCGCTTCTTCTCCTGCTCTGACTGAATCAATGCCTCAATCTCTGCTTCCATCTGCTTCATGGCAAGGTCTTTTGCTTCCCTTTCTGCAACAAAACCTCTAATCCTGTCCGCAAGCTCTGCCTTTCCGTACCCTTCTCCCAGCTTATTACCTCGGATTCCTTTCTTCATATCCGGCATGGCAAAAGTCACAGTTTTATTCGTAACTCTAATCGTCCAGTGGTAAATTGCACGCAGATACTCTATCAGCTGTTCAAATGAATTTACCGTCGGCAGAATCTTGTCAATGGTATTTCTTATAAGTTCCCGGTCGGAAGTAACTCCCACACCGTCTGATGCATTCTTATCCATAAGGCGTTTTTCCACCCAGTAATTATCCTTATGCTTTCTGGCAAGTAAATCCGCCTGCCCCAATCCCAGACGGATACACTTATCCATTACCCACTTTTTTGCATGATACATCATCTTACCAGTGCTTTTATGCTTACAGCACTGCTTCCACTCGCATGGTTTATCGTGCCATATGCTTTTCCTGCCGGGGAATTTCCGCACGGAATTAATAACCATGTGAATGTGCATATTCCGGCTGTTATTATGACCGTCTGGATGCACTGCAACTACTGCCTGATGCCCCGGAGCAAACTCTGCAAGCCACTTCTTTCCAAACTCCATTGCCTGTTCCATTGTAATATCATCCTCCGGTTCAAAGCTGATAATATAATGATGTGCCTTTACATCATTCACAGAATTGTTCTTTCCATAAAATCTGTTGGTTTCAATACACTCTGCACCAAAACTGTCCACATCACAATTCACGCCATCAATCAGATAGTTTTCACGCTCCATAATCCTGCCCTTTCCATCCAGAATGGGCTTATTAGTATATTCATCAAACTGACAGGTCAGATACTCCACTGCATCAGAATAAAATCTGTTCTTTACTGAAATATGCTTCAATATCGCCATTAGCTCTCACCATCCTTTCCGCTTTTACGCCTGCGTTTTTTACCACAAGCCACATCTTCCAATGCCGGCAGAATCTTAAACTTCAAATCAAGCAGCTCCCTTACGGCTTCCTTTACTTCATAATAAACGCTGCAAAAATCGCCACCACCATTCAAATGCTTTGCTATCTGATTCAGATTCGAGCCAATCTTTCCAAGCTGCATGGAATACTCCCTTAAAAGACCGGTATCTCCATAGCAAGGCAGTTTCCTGCCCAAAGCACATCGTCTCATATATTCTGAAGTGGTAAGCCCGGTTTTTCTCGCTTTTTCCTCAATCAGTTCCTTATCCTCTGCGGAAATACGCATCCTTTTTAATACGCTCAATGGTGGTAATCAGTCCCAGCTCATAGGTGTAAGCGTCCTTATCCATAGGAATTTTATCTCTGACACTAAGCACATCCAGTGTCCAAGAACCCAAATCCACACATCTGAGTCTGTCCATATCTCCCATACGGTTTGCAATAGCCGCATAACACTGGGCATAAATCTTAACCTTATCCATATAAAAAGAATAATGCACTCCCTCAAAGTTAAAAGAAATGCGTTCCTTATGCCATAGATAATCACGAAACTCCTTACGCTCCGCACCAAACAGGGTAAGTGGCACACCTGCATACAGTTCCACATGCTCTGCCTGTGCCTTACCCTGATACTTAAGCTCCTTGGCAATCCCTGCCAAGGTCAGCAAAAAGTAATTCTCATTCTCGGTCTTAGTTGCCTGCTTTCCAAGTCTGCCCTGACCCACAATATACTTCTTACCCTTATATTCCAAAAGTCCGTGATTGGTCAGTGGCGTATATTCTACAGGCACCACCGAAGTTTCCATAAAAGTATGCTCGCCCTTAATGGAACTCCAGCCGTGATCCAGTGCAATCCTAACAGGTGCCTCAAATGTTTCAGTCATAAATAAATTCTCTCTCATAAAATCCTCTCTTTCTCCCGTTCTTCCGGTCTGCAAATAATTGTTGTTCTGTTCCTTGTTAGTGATACTGGTATACAATCTCTCCATAAATAACCTCCTCCGCAAGCTGTTTAGCCTGCTCTCTTAATTTCCACATTTCCATTGTGGAGTTAGTGTCTTTCGGTTTATGTGATGCCAAATACCTATTCATAATTGAATCCAACATCTCATAAACCTGCTCATTTACTTCCTGTGCCTTACGATGAAGCTGCCCCATACGGATATGGTGGCGGTATCGGTCTATATGATTTTCTTTCATATAAGAAATCCAAATCAGACCATATTTTCCCACATCAGTGATTGTGACGGATAAAGTATTATCCGAACACTCACTAATATTGGGATACAAAATGCCATCCACCGTTCTGTATGTTCCGCCCATAGCTTCAAATATAGATAATTCATTGCTCATCTTAACGACCTCCTATCTTACTTTACCCCGGCTGGTACCAATACCCTTTGTTTTATCAAGTTGCTGTTTTTCATGCCATTCCTTTAAAAGCTGTTCAATCAACGCTGTTTTCTGCTTATGTGTATATCCTTCCGGAAAATACTTCTCCACAGCATCTGCACGCAATTTAATCTGTTCTCTCTGGTTTGGCTTTTCCTGCTCTAATATGAGAAACATTACATCCATATCCAGCTCTCCATACTGACTCATTCGCTTTATACGATTAGCCTGAGATAATGACGGTGTGCATTGCTCCATATCCATAACTTCATAAAGTTCATACTGCTGTTCCTCTGTCAGATAGGAAAGTTCCACCGCAATGGTAAAAGCAATCTTTCCATCATCTACCATATCAAGAAGCTTAGGGATGAGATTGGTAAGACGAATATAACGTGATATTTGCCTTTGACTTTCTCCTGTCTGCATTGCCAATGATTGATTACTTCTTATAATTGCATCTTCGACGCTTTTATCTTGCAACAACATCCATTTTCCATCAGCATCATATCCACCAGCCAATGAATGCGTTTGTAATGTAGGATTTTCTAACTTTTCGCCAACTTGGCAAAAAGTTAAATCAGTCCTCGCCCCCTGCCTCTTCATCGCATCAAGCTTCATCTTATAAGCAAATGCCTTTTCACTTGGTTTCAAATGTTCTCTTTGCAGGTTACTGTCTACCATAGCTATAACTGCCTGATTATCATCAAGTTCTCTGATTACCACAGGCATTACATCAAGACCTGCCCATTTACTGGCAGCCTTTCTTCTATGCCCGGCAATCAGCTCATAGCCGCCTTCTGCTCTCGGTCTTGCCAATGCTGGAACAATGACACCCTCTTTTTCAATACTCTGCATCAGCTCAAAAAGTGCCATATCATTTTCTACCTTAAAGGGATGCCCCTCAAAGTCGTGTAAATCCGCAATGGGAACCATCTTTATATCCGTTTCAGCCATTGCATTGTGGTCTTGTTGCGAACAAGAATACAATTCTTCCTTTTTCTTCATAAATTCAATTACCTCCTAAAAAATACTGTTTGCCAGATAATCTCTGTCAAAACAAAACGAGCCGCTTATTTTCAAAATCACTTGAAAATAAGCGGCTCAAACCTCTTTGTTACCTTATTGAATTGTTAGTTATTATTGATGAAATATGAACGATAGATTTTTGTGTTTCCGAACTACACCTTCACAACCACTTGGACATTTACTCCGTTGGAAATTGCCTTTTTCTTCTCTTTTCGGTCACTTTGTGAAAACAGGACATGTCGCTCAAAGTGCCTAAATTCAAGGAGTTTCAGGTATTTTTCCTTTGGAGCAATGTCACGCACTCCACATGCACCGTCCCCGGAAACTGATCGACGGCACAAGCCTTGGTCACAAAATATCCATGCTCCTGCAAAGTCACCAGATCCCTTGCAAGCGATGTTGGCTTGCAGCTTATATACACAAGCTCCTTCACACCATAGTTGATGATCTTCAACAGAGCCTTCGGATTGATTCCGTCACGAGGTGGATCAAGTACTATGAAATCCGGCTTATCCTCTATGTCGTCTATGACCCTGAGCACATCACCGGCAATGAATTCGCAGTTGTCAAGACCATTGAGCTCCGCATTCACACGGGCGGCATCCACGGCTTCCTCAACTATCTCCACGCCGATGACCTTCTTTGCAACAGGCGCAAGAAGCTGGGCTATCGTTCCGGTTCCGCTGTAGAGGTCGAATATGACTGCATCCTTTGTGTCACCCACATATGAACGCGCCCTGTCATAGAGTCTCTCCGCACTCTTTGTATTTGTCTGGAAGAATGAGAATGGTGATATCTTGAACTGAAGCCCAAGAACCGTCTCATATATATACTCTGTTCCATATAGCAGATTTGTCCTGTCACTGATGACCGCATCCGCCATGGAGTCATTCTCCGTGTGTAGAATTCCCGCGATCTTACCCTCAAGCGGCAGCTCCAGCAGCCCCTTCACGTATGCATCAAGGTCGAGAGCCGCCAGATTCTGGGTGGTTGTCACCAGATTCACCAGCAGATCGCCATTTGTCGCCGAACGTCTGATAACCAGATGGCGCAGAAGCCCCTCGTGCTGCATCTTTTTGTAATATGGGAGTCCCGCCTCCTTGCAGAACTGGACAGTATATTTCACTATCTTGTTCAGATCATCATTTACTATATAGCAGTCATCCATCTGTACGATGTCGTACGTGCTGTTCTTCTTGTGAAGTCCCAGTGCCAGCGGACCATCCTTATACTCATCACCAAATGAGAACTCCATCTTGTTCCTGTATCCCTTTGTCACAGGAGATGCAAGTATCCCCTGCCACTCATAAGGGTGAACCTCGCTGTCTATCACTCCGTCAAGGAGGCCTTTGACAAGCTCCTCCTTCACCTTGAGCTGGTTCTCGTAGCTGAGCGTCTGGTAACTGCAGCCACCGCACATACCAAAATGCGAACACACTGGCGAAGCATCCTCAAGCTCAGATTTCTCAAGAACCTCAAGGAGCCTTCCGTCCGCCTTGCCCTTCTTCAGCTTGGTTATACGGCAGCTCACCTTCTGTCCTTTTATTGCGCCCTTAACTGTAACTTTTCTGTCATCCATATGAAAGCTTCCCTTGTTCGGGAACTCATATGTGTCTATCACACCTTCAACTATATCGTGTTTCTTCATTCTATTTCCAATCCTTATTTATTTTTCTGGAACGGTCTGTCCTATCCCCACAGATCCTCAAAAAACTTCTTCCTCTTCTTCTCCTCCGGTATGGAACATCAGCCATTTAAAGCTGCCTTCGGCAGGGCTGATGCTACATGTCAAATTTTCTTCGAAAACTTGACACATTCGACTCTACCCTCGGCAGCTCATTCTGCGCAAAAAACGGCGTTCCGTGCTGATCAAAATCAAGCAGCATATACGTTCCAATCCGGTTGTCCCTCGGCAGAGCCAGACTTCCCGGATTGACAATGTATGAATCCTTGTAGCACGTCAGGTCACGGCGGTGTGTATGTCCATACATTACGAAGTCATATCCTTCCGTGTCGATAAGCTCCTCCAGATATGAAATACCGCTGTTCACACCATACCTGTGTCCATGCGTTATAAATGCCCTCTTATCTCCGATGTTGAATTCGTCATATATCGGGAGCTCCGGGTTGTAATCGCAGTTGCCCCTCACCATGTGGATCTCACATTCAAACAGGTCATGTATCAGCTTTTCGTCTCCCTCCACATCACCGAGGTGTATCAGCATGTCCACGTCGCCAACTATATCGTGTATCTGTTTTAAGCAGCTACTCTTGCCATGAGTGTCACTTATTATCAGTACTTTCATCTATTCCTCCTAACGAGAATCCATCGATCCCACTGATCATTAACTGATTTATTCCTGATTCTCACTTACTCTCCCTGTGCGCTCTGATGACGTTCTTCATCAGTCTCAGTGCATTTCCCCTGTGACTGATCTTGTTCTTCTCCTCAGGATCAAGCTCCGCAGTGGTCTTGCCCAGCTCTGGAAGGTAAAATATAGGGTCATACCCGAAACCGTTCTCGCCGCGCTCCTCGTAGCCTATGATTCCCTCTATGGTTCCGCGCTCTGTGTACTCGCTTCCATCCGGGAACACTGCTGCTATAGCGCACACGAATCTTGCTGTCCTCTCAGGATCTGGAACCCCGGCCAGCTTGTCTATTATGTACTGGTTCTTTATCCTGTACGATGTGTCCTCGCCTAGGAATCTCGCGCTGTATATGCCAGGCGCCTTGTCCATATAGTCGACCTCCAGACCTGAGTCATCGGCAAGGACCAGGCATCCCGTCTCCTTGCTGATCGCTCTTGCCTTGATAAGGGCATTCTCCTCAAATGTCTGTCCGTCCTCAACTATATCTATGTTGATCCCAGCCTCCTTCATGGACTGTATCTCAAATCCGAGGTCTGCAAGTATCATGCGGACCTCCTTCATCTTTCCTTCATTTCCCGTTGCAAATATCAGCTTGTCCATAATAGTTCTCCTTTCCCACAGCTTACATACGCTTCCTGTTTATTCTGTCTTATCCGTAAATGCCTTGAGGCAGACGTTACATTTTCTCTCTTTTTCCGCACTGTACCACTGATTTCCATACAGACTTATATAGCCTTCTCCGTCGGAGATGTCAAAGCTGTCGGTCATGGAATCCGCATCATACTCTATGGCTATCGGGTATTTGCTACCCGGCGTGGTTATATGTACTATGACCGCAAATTTCTTTTCATCCGGGAGCTTGACCACATCATCCAGGTTGACCGTGTAGTATCCTGCGTACTCCATCTCGCCTGACGCGACAAGCTTCTTATTTGCCAGATCGTCAGTGTCCTCAAAATTTGTAGCCACATATACTTCATATGTCGTCTTTGCATCAGTAGCATAGAATGACACAGCCTTGAGCTCCTCGCTCTTGCCTGCCGTGTAAACATTTGCAAAGTAGGCATCCTCCTGGTCAAATCCAAGGACTCCGACCCAGCCCAGCTTGTCCGACTGGTATATCTTATCGTAGTTGTCTGCGCCCTCAAGTCTGGTGTACACAACACTGGTCTCGCAAATATGCGCATCATAGTAGGATATATAGAAATATCCATCCTCGCCAAATTCGGTTCCCCAACTGTTCTTACAGATAAAAGCACCATCTTTCTTCGGCGCCTTGTTAAAGTTGTTCTTGCTGTAATTGTCATCCCATCCTACTATTACCACATCGTGGTTGATTCCCTCTGAACCATCATAATAGTACGCATGAGTCTCCTCGTTGTAATACTCCGAGCTACTGTCGGCATCTATCATATCGCTGTATATCGCAGTCTCCACACCGCCCTTGGTGTACACTGCCTCTTTCACAGCCTTCAGATTCTTGTCGTCAATTATCTCCGCCTCCTGCAAATGCTTCACGGCCTTAAGCTTGGAGTTCGTCTTGTCATCCCCGTACGGATCATCCTTCTCGAGAACCGGTCCCTTCCAGGATGCAAGATATGCAATACTCATCCTGTACTGGCCACCCTCAAACTGTTCAACGCCAAATCCGTTGTTCATGGTCATGTTATCCACAGAGAACTGCAGCTTTTCATCCGGCATAAGAGTTGTCTCAAGCGCAGCCAGCGACGCAAATGCCCAGCATGTTCCCGAGTCTCCCTGGTCTCTGACCTCTGTGACCCTGCCCTCTTTTCTCATGTCGTAGGCGGCCGGCAGCTTACTGTCCTCACCGACCTTCTGTAGGGATACACGGCCTGTGTCATAATTGTACTCACATGTATAGTCAAGCGTGTCCGCTATATACTCTATAGGGACAAATGTCTCGTCATCCTTCTTTATCGGCGCATCCGCGATCTTCACGTCCTTGCCGTCCAGCTCTGCATCCTGGGAATCAAGCACCAGTCTGGCGACTCCTTCATTCCTCTTGATCACGATACTACCATTCACATACTCTATGTATGTACACTTCATCTTATCCTTGAGCATCTTCAGCGGCATCATAAGGTGAAGATTATTGCTTACATACGGCTTGTACTCGTCCTCTTCCACCTCACTGCCATTTACATACAGTGTGAGTCCCGCTTCATTGTAATCGCCCGCAAGCTTCTCAGACATGCCGGAAACTGCGTGTTGATCCTCCTCGTTCTTCTCCAGACGTCCCGACGGCTCCTTTGTTCCGTAATACGCCAGAGCACCTATGGCAAGGATCAGAATTATATATACAAATTTCTTCAAGCTTCTTCTCTCCTTCGTTTAGGCGGCTTCGGTCCCATAAACTGATAGAAATATGATTTTATCATTCCGTTGTATATCTTGCGGTTTCTGTCGGCCTTTCTGCCGATATACTTCTCCGCATCCGTATACGATGTGATGAGGAACATTGACCAGTCATCAAGATTCCTATAGCTCTCGCCGATGGTCCTGTACAGCTCAGGCAGAGCCTCCTTCTCCTCAAGTCTCTCTCCGTAAGGTGGATTTGTGATTATAAATCCATACTTCTTCGGATTCCTCAGATCCTTCACATCCCTCTGCTGAAAATGGATGTGCTGCTCCACTCCTGCTGCCCTGGCATTCTCCATGGCACACTTCACCATATCGCCATCCAGATCATATCCCTGTATGTTCATCTTCACATCGTGGTCTATGAGATCATGAGCCTCATCCACCGCATTGTACCATATCTTCTTGTCACAGATCTTGGACCACTCCTGGGCCGTGAACTCCCTGTCCATTCCCGGTGCGATGTGTGCTCCTATCATGGCAGCCTCTATCGGAAATGTTCCACTTCCGCAGAACGGATCTACAAGGACTCTGTCCCTGTGCCACGGCGAGAGCATGATCAGTGCGGACGCCAGCGTCTCCGATATAGGAGCCTTTCCAACCAGCTTTCTGTATCCCCTCTTGTGAAGTGACACACCTGACGTGTCAAGTGCTATGGTCACTATATCCTTGAATATAAATACTCTCACCGGATAGCTTGCGCCATCCTCCGTGAACCATGACACTCTGTATGTCTGCTTCAATCTCTCAACCATAGCCTTCTTGACTATGGACTGTATATCCGATGGACTGAAGAGTGCACTCTTGTTTGATGTCGCCTTGGACACCCAGAATTTTGCATCCCTTGTCAGATACTTCTCCCAGGCGATGGCCTTTGCTCCCTCGAACAGCTCGTCAAATGTGGCGGCCTTGAAGCTGCCACATTTGAGCATGATACGCTCGGCTGTCCTTATAAAAATATTTGCCCTTGCAATCGCACTCTCGTCTCCGGCAAATGTGATCCTTCCGTCCTCCACCTGGACTATCTCGTATCCAAGATCAAGTATTTCTTTTTTCAGTACCGACTCCAGTCCAAAATGACATGGAGCTATAAGTTCTACTCTACTCATTTCCTGCCCTTTCTGTGGGTTGTATATTTGTTCTATCGCTGTCTTGTGAGCGGGCCTCTGTACTGCGCCAAGCCTCCCACCGTGTTGATAACTCTGTATCCATCCTCGCTCATGATGAGCGCAGCCTTCATGCTGCTCACCCCATGAGCACAGTATACCAGCAGATATTTGCTTTTGGGAAGAGTATACTCCCCCGCTTCTATCAACTCAAATGGAATATTTACCGCCATGGGGATGTGTCCCTCCAGAAATTCATCGCGGTCCCTGACATCCACTATTATGCCGCCCCTTGCAACAGCTTCACGTATGATGTTGCGTATGGGAATACTTGTGAATCCCATTTCTCCACCTCCTTCATACCGACAGAAAAACCTCTTCTGTTATATGATATGAAGGAAATGTCTCATCGACACAATAAAAACGAAGATCCCGGCAGGCGAAAAGCCAATTCCGTCTGTCGGGACCTTATAATTACTTCTTAAGCTGTGCAAGACGCTCGGCAACCTGCTCAGACATCTCAGTGTACTTGGCAAGCTTTGCCTTCTCCTCCTCAACCTTTGCGGCTGGGGCCTTGTCAACGAACTTTGGATTTGCAAGCATTCCTGATGCACGCTTGATCTCTCCGGCAAGCTTAGCAGCCTCCTTCTCAAGTCGCTCGATCTCCTTGTCGATATCCACAAGCTCCTCAAGAGGAATGTATACAGCGGCATCGTGGATCAGTGTTGATACTGCATTCTCATCGATTCCTGTCTTGTCCTCCTGAACGTGTACCTCGCTGGCATAACCCAGTGTGGCAAAGAAGCTCATTGATGACTCAAATATATGTCTCACGTCCTCCTTTGCAGATACGACATATACCTTTGCCTTTCTGCTAGGTGGTACGTTCATTCCTGTACGAAGGTTTCTGATGGCACGGACTGCTGCCTTGATAGTGTCAACAGCGGCCTCGTCAGCCTCAAAGTTCCACTCGTCTGTGTACTCAGGCCACTTGGAGATCATGATCGACTCCTCCTCGTCCTGAATGTTGCAGAAGATCTCCTCTGTGATGAATGGCATGTATGGATGAAGAAGCTTAAGTGCCTGGATCAGAACTGTCTTAAGTGTCCAGAGTGCTGCTGCCTTTGTCTCATCCTCATCGTTGTAGAGACGAGGCTTAACCATCTCGATATACCAGTCACAGAACTCCTCCCAGATGAAGTCGTATACCTTGGATACAGCGATACCAAGCTCGAACTTCTCCATGTTGTCTGTCATCTCTTTTGCAAGTGTGTTGACCTTGGACAGGATCCAGCGGTCAGCTATTGTCAGGTCTGACAGCTTCACATTTGTGAAATCTGCCTTCTCCATGTTCATCATGATGAAACGTGTTGCGTTCCAGATCTTATTTGCAAAGTTTCTGGAATTCTCAACTCTCTCCCAGTAGAAACGCATGTCGTTTCCAGGAGCATTTCCTGTTATAAGTGTCAGACGAAGGGCGTCTGCACCGTACTTATCTATAACCTCAAGCGGGTCAATACCATTTCCAAGTGACTTACTCATCTTACGTCCCTGGTCGTCTCTTACAAGTCCGTGGATCAGCACATGCTTGAACGGGCTCTTGCCTGTCTGCTCAAGTGCTGAGAATACCATACGGATTACCCAGAAGAATATGATGTCGTATCCGGTTACAAGCACGCTTGTAGGATAGAAGTATTCATACTCAGGTGTCTTATCCGGCCAGCCAAGTGTTGAAAATGGCCACAGTGCAGATGAGAACCATGTATCGAGCGTATCCTCATCCTGTGTGAGATGTGTACATCCGCACTTTGGACATACTGTAGGTGTCTCACGGCTGACGATGGTCTCGCCGCACTCGTCACAGTACCATGCAGGGATTCTGTGTCCCCACCAGAGCTGTCTTGATATACACCAGTCACGGATGTTCTCAAGCCAGTGGATGTATGTCTTGTCGAACTGCTCAGGCACAAATGAGAGCTCATCGGTCTTGATGATGTCAAGTGCTGCCTGTCCCATCTCCTTCATGCGGACGAACCACTGAGGCTTGATCATAGGCTCTACAGTTGTCTTACATCTGTCATGTGTTCCTACGTTGTGGCTGTGTGGAACTACCTTTACGAGAAGTCCCAGTGCGTCAAGGTCTGCCACCATCTGCTTTCTTGCCTCGTAGCGGTCCATGCCTGCATACTTGCCTCCGAGCTCATTTATGGTTGCATCATCGTTCAGTATATTTATCTCCTCAAGATTGTGACGCTTTCCAACCTCGAAGTCGTTAGGGTCATGTGCAGGTGTGATCTTTACACATCCTGTTCCAAACTCCTTGTCAACATATGGATCTGCGATAACCGGGATCTGTCTGTCTGTAAGTGGCAGCTCCAGCATCTTTCCTACTATATCTGTGTATCTCTCATCGTCAGGATTTACTGCAACGGCTGTATCTCCGAGAAGTGTCTCCGGTCTTGTGGTTGCTATCTCCACAAATCTTCCAGGCTCTCCAACTACAGGATAGTTGATATGCCAGAAGAATCCGTCCTGCTCCTCATGTATAACCTCAGCATCTGATATGGAAGTCTTACATACAGGACACCAGTTGATGATCCTTGAGCCATTGTAGATGTAGCCCTTCTCGTACAGTCTTACAAATACTTCCTTGACTGCCTTGGAACATCCCTCGTCCATGGTGAATCTCTCTCTGTCCCAGTCAGCGGATGAACCCATCTTCTTGAGCTGGCTCACGATACGGTTGCCGTACTCTTCCTTCCATGCCCATGCATGCTTTAAGAACTCCTCACGGCCGATCTCTTTCTTATCTATTCCCTGCTCCTTCAGCTTCTCTGTAACCTTGACCTCGGTTGCGATGGCTGCGTGGTCTGTACCAGGCTGCCACAGTGCTGAGTAGCCCTGCATTCTCTTGAATCTGATAAGTATATCCTGCATTGTATTGTCCAAGGCATGTCCCATGTGAAGCTGTCCTGTTACATTTGGAGGTGGCATTACGATCGTAAATGGCTTCTTGCTCCTGTCAACCTCTGCGTGGAAATACTTCTTCTCCTCCCACTTTCTGTAGAGTCTGTCCTCTATCTGGGAAGGATCATATGTCTTCTCTAACTCTTTCATCTCATTCTTCCTTTCTATTCTTCCTGATCTCTTACATGTTGATATATACTTTTACAAAATTTTTCACAAAAAAACCCGCTCTCCGGACATTCTGTCAGAAGGGCGAGTAAATATTCGCGTTACCACCTTGTTTTGTATCTCATCTTATCCTATAACGGGAACGCCCCGGCATGGCCTATCCTTATCATGATCTTTCAGCCATGCAGCTCAGAAGCTACCTTCACAAGTCTCTGTCAGGAACGGTCTCACAGCCCACGAACCATTCTCTCTGTCTGACTCCACATGCTACTCCTCTTCGTCACAGCATTTGCATATATCTTCTTTATTCATTGTGATAGTACAACATAGGCTGGCTGTACGTCAAGCACAAAGTCATCCTATCTGGTTTCTGAACTGATCCTTGAGTGCACTCAGGATGGAATTCATACGCCTGTCATAGTCCTCTATGTCGCCGTGCATTCTGTTGTACACAGCCTTCTGGACTTTGTTGTATATGGACATCTCATGTACATCCTCCTTTGAATCAGCGATCTCGTTCATCAGATCGTCCAGGAATCCGGCCGGCATACCGCGCTTTCTTATCTCCCTCTGGAGTGTCGCCGTGTCCACCGTCACCGCCATTACACAGAAGTATTCTATCAATGACTCATTGTTCTTATTCAGCGCAAATGCTCTGATGAAAGCATCCTTTGCCTCCTCAAGCTGAAGATTGCCCGCCAGCGCAACGCCTTTGTTGTGATATATATTTCCAAGGAACTCATCGTACTCACCATGTGACTCCTTGTACTCTATGATGTCATCGTATATGGCGTCAGCCTTGATGTAATGCTTGTACATCATGTAGCTGTCAGCTCTCTTCTTGTCCAGCTCATACGGCTTGAGAGTCCTGATCCTCTTGCACTCGTCCATGAATTCCTTCACTTCATCCTTGCTGTAGAACTCACCAAATGTAAGTATCTCCACCATGATATCCTGGATATACGCATTCTTGGCATTGAGCGCGTCTATCTTGTCTGCAAGATCCTCCATGTCTATGGCCGTTCTCAGCCAGTTGCTGAGTCTGTCCGCAAGGTCGTCTTTACCTATGAGCACCATATTGTTGAATATGTAGTAGCACAGCTCCTCATATGAATATATGGTTATCTTCGTATTGAGGAATGTGTACGGATTGTCCGCTGTCTTTGTCTTACAAATAATAATTCCACTCATATGTGTATCACTCTCCCGGATCAAAATGCTGTCCTCTGAGGTATGACGGGATGCTGAACGCACTCTGCTCATACTCATCGGAATCTTCGTCATCCAGATCCTCTTCATCTATGGTTTCTTCATCGTCCGGCTCTGACTCGTCGATCTCAATCTCGCTGTCATCTGCATCGTCTGTAATGTCATCTGATTCTGATTCGTCATCATCTACCTCATATGCAGCATCCACTGATTCCGTTTCGTCATCATCTACCTCATATGCAGCATCCACTGATTCCGTTTCGTCATCATCAATTTCATCTGAAATGTTCTCAGGATCAGAGACCGCATCATCTTCTAACTCTTCAGCCTCCGTCATATCCCCCGCATCGTCGTCAATCTCTTCCACAACATCCTCTGCTTCCGTTCCGAAATCATCCGGCTCTTCCACAGTCTCCGGCTCCACAGGTGACGCTGTTCCGTAATATACCACAGGCTCTTCATGTACCTCCGGCTCGGCTTCCACCGTCTTTGCATTACCATGCTCCACCGCCGGATCTTCGCCTCTCAGTTCCTCGGTGTCACCCATGCGTATCCTGAGCTCCTCTTCCCTTCGCGCCGCCTCAAGCTTCTCCGCATGCTTTCTCCTGATGGCTCCTATGTCAAATTCTTTTCTGTATATCTTATTTGTGGTAGGATACAAACTTCCAAATCCAAGATCACGGATGACTATCGCGCCCTTATCCGCACCATAATACTCCACGGATATCGACAGCTTTGTCGTCTTCTTTGGTCTCGCCGGAAGTCCGTATATCTCCACAGTCTCCCGCCATTCTTCCTCAGTCAGTATATCCTGGTATACGATCTGTATCCTTCTTGTGTTGTCGAGGAATACCTCTATGCTTCCGCGGGTGTTGAACCACTCAAGCCCGCCGTATGCTATCGGCCAGAACGTCTTCTTCTCATCCATGAGATTTATTCCGATATTTGTCTTGACCGTCTGCTCCGTATCTATAAAATATCTGCTGAGCGCCTCCGTGTACACACCGCCAAGCGATCTGTAACATGCACCCTTTGTATATATATTCTGTCCAACAAATACCCTTCTGCCCTGACACAGAACCGCCGCCGACTGCTTCATCCAGTTGTCAGCAAATCCTATTCCCGTGAGGAATACAGAGGATATAAACACCTGTGACATACATTCCTTAACTATATCCGCAAATGCCTCATCCATATCCTCATGGTATTTTCCAAATCTTTTCATGTTCATCCTGTCATGGAAGTTCACATGCTCAACGGTCACTATCAAAGGATATTTCCTTGTCATATCTATCCTGTAAAAATCCAGCCCGCTCCTGCCGAAATCAAACAGTCCCACGCTGTTATTCCTGAGCGGCTCAGGCTGTGCAAATATATAGCACAGGCCACTGTCCAGATGGCTCACTATATTAAACTGGTCATGGGTCAGACGGAGTGCCGACTTAAGTCCTCTGACTGCAGCTATGATGCGCGGATCTGTGTCAGCCACTGTGACTGTCAGTTTCTTTATCACAAAACCCTCAAACTGCTCGGTAAACTGTCTTATATGCAGTATCATCATCTTCACAAGAAGATCTCCCGCCTTATAATTACGCCCCGCAACTTCTATATTCTCATTTCTCAGGGTACGCTCATACACCTGATCCACAACCGTTCCATTTTCCTCGAACCTGCAGGCTGAAGCCTTCGCCCCTGCACACCAGCCAGCCAGATCTATGAACTTGTAAGCTTCACTCTGTCCGTCATCCGACTTTTTGTTGTACGCGCTGTAGAACATGATGTTAGGGAGCATATATGTATCCCTCGCCTCCTTGTGGTACACCGATTCCGGCTCCCGCGTGTCAACATTATAATAACTAAGCTGTGTATATTCCGGGTCAAGATCCAGACCCAGATATAACTGTGTGTCAGACATAAATTATGCCCCTCCTTGTGAAAAATCAAAAAGTTAAAGCAACATCAAATTGGCGTCGAAGAAATGGCTGTTGTACAGATATGTGTCCATTGCCTGTATGAGCTCATGGTCATTTCTTGTCTCCTGGCTAACCAGCATGCTATTGATAAGTTCAAAGCTGCTGCTTCCATCCTTATGGAATGTCTCATTTTTGAGTATGTCGCTCTCAACCACGACTGAAGTTCCAACCACTCCATCGATGGAGTAGACAAGCGACTCTCCGTGGAATACGACAACTTCCTTAACATACACTCCCGGAATTATCTCATTCATCCTCTCGGATTTGTAGTTTGCCATACTGCTGCTCTCCTGTCCAAAGCTGTAGCTGACCCATACCTGCTTTCCGCTTTCACCCTTGAATATGACATATGTCTTGAATCTCATATCCCCTGGCAGCTTTACGATCGACTCAAATTTTCTGAAGAACGGAAGTATCTTGCTGTATTCTATAAACTGTTTTACATTTGCCTTGATCCATTCCTGCTGCTCCTCAGTGTATCGTCCACTTCGGTTGCTAAAATAATACAGCAGGCTCATTCTGGATATCTCATCCTTTATATTGCCCTTGGCGATCTCCTTGTACAGATCCTCCATTATATATGAAGGGATCTTCTGATCCTTTATAAAATACTGGTGCGCGCAATATCTGAGGAAAGCTTTCACCACCATGCCTCGGCTGCGGCCGCGATAGTACACCTCAAATATATCGTATATGGACTCTATATATCCGTCCGCGAACATCATCTGTGCGAGTATGTTCTCAGACAGCATATCAATATTTCTGTAATTTGAATTGACCGACTTGAAGAGATTTGCCATCTCCTCGAGTGATCCGTTGTAATTGTTGATGAGATATGACAGTATCTTCTGTCCGGCGTACCCTCTCCTGTATATATACACGCATATGGATATGAGCAGCCTGCTCTCATCGTATCTCTTGTCATCGATTCCAAACTCGGCTATCTTGATCAGCTCATCTATATCCACATCCACATAGCCAAATCTGTACATTCCCTCAAATGCATTCTCATACATATCCAGAGCTATATAATATGTATTTATCCTGGAAGCATATGAAGGATCCACGTAATCCAGATCTATCTTGGACAAATATTTTCCGAGAATGTCCGCATCGAAATTCTCATGATAATACTCAACCATATGGGTAAGCGCTTCCTGTCTCACCCTGTAGCTCACCTCAGGGCAGAGTGCGATATCTCTGGCAAGATTTATCTCCTTTGCATCCCTGTGTGTAAATATATCTATATCGTTGTAGAGGAACAACAGGTATCTGTAATCCCTTGGACTGTACTCGTGACAAATGTCCAGATAGCTCCTCTCGTCTACAATTCTCTCCATTCTGTACTGTACGGTGCTCACATATCTGCCGCCGTTGTCATCCAGAAGTGTGACTATGGCAGACGGCGATATTATCTCTACATATGCCTCACCATTAACCACCGGAACCTTGACCTCTCCGCCAAGCTCACTGTGGGATACCAGTATGTGTGTTATATTCTCATTATCACACACGAACTTTCTCTTGAATATTATGTTGATGAGCTTTGTGGCAAATTCCGGTTTCACCGTATCAGGATCAAGGAATTCATCGTATATGACTGTCAGGTCATCGCTCACATTTCCCTGAAGTATCATCTTCTCCATGAAACGCTCAATGGCAGGGACAAAATCTCTGTACACCGACTTCTGGTTCTCCTTGTTCATGATGACATTTGCATATATATATGCCAGCTCCTCGTCCGTCAAAACGTTCTTGTAACTGAAATATCTGAGTATAGCCTCCGGTATCTCATCGTAGTGGTTTTTGTCCATGCTCCTGATAAAGCATTCATTCAGGCCAACATACTTGAGATCCTTGTCCGATGCGTCACTGTAATATCTGTGATAACACGGATCGTACATCTTATTCTTGATCAGTATTCCACAAATGGCATCCAGAGTCGTCCTGTCATGCCTCATATCGTATATCTGCTCAAGCATCTTAAATGCCTGCACGTCAAAATCCTTCTGTCTCGAAGCAGTCTTGACAAACTCCACGATGACATCCTCTGAGACAAATTCATTTCTCATGCCCCATCTGAGGGCTGCGATCTCAAGCGGTGCGATCTTCTTCATCATGAGAGGCTGCTTGTTGAACATGTCGCATATCTCAAAGTATATTACCGGACTATTTACACCTGAGTTAAACAGCTTCTGTATATCCTCGTAGAGAACCCATTTGTCCTCTGTATAATTCACATCCACAAATAACAGTATCCAGAAATAGAACAGCCTGTTCTTGTCATTTGCCTCGAATCTTTCTCTGACCATGGCAGCAGTTCTGTCTATGATGAACTTCTCCCTGCGCAGAAGCGACTTCAGGTAACTGAGATAACACTTCTCCATGTCCTCCATGCTTGTGAAATTGGCATCCGCATCTATTCTCAGAAATTCCTGCTCGACAAATTCCGTGTGTCCCTCCAGGATCTGCATATGGAGCAGGCCCAGCCTGTACATGCCATACTCCGGTCTGTATTTTATAAGGGTGTTCAGGGCATCCCTGGTCTCCGCTATGTACTTCTTCAGATTGATCTTGTCCGTTCTGAAGTCAATATATGCACGGATCAGAGCCTCCTCCGCCCTCTTGATGGTGAATCTCGTCTGCCTGCTCTTTGGAGTCATCTTGATGACCTCAGGCTTTCTGATGCTCACCTGTATTCTCATATTCTGATAAGTGTTCCATATATAAATGTAACCCGATGACTCCCCGTCGTGGATCTTCTGCGGATCTATGAGGAAACTGAGGTCAAATGTGTTGCCATCGAAGCTGTTCCACTTCAGCACGCTGGTCTCCGGTATGAGGAAATCGCAGTCCGATGCTATCTTGGTATTCGTGTAGCCCCAGGTGTTCTTGGTGATCGTAACCGATGCCCTGACCAATTCGGATGGCATCTCAACCAGCAGATCGTTCTGAGCCACGGACAGTGTGAGTGCCCTCTTCTTGTGTGTATACACAAGGAATTCCTCCATGGCCTGTCCTATGGACAGTGACATTCCCAGTGTGTCATACACCCTCTGAAGCTTTTCATCCCTGCCTATAAAAGTGCGCACAAAATCCTCGCTTCCGAATATCCTTATGGCATCCTCCCAGTTCTCCTCTGCATATGCTGCAAACTGGAACAGATCCTCGAGCTTCTTACCCTCGACCTGAATATATGGAGCGACTATAGCTATATGATAAGGGATGATAAACTCTCCCCCATCAGTGATTATATTTATATGCCCCTTGAAGGATTTGCCTTGCTCGATTCCTCGGGCGTCAAATGAATAGCTGACTCTGTTCTTCCTGCCCACAAATGTGTGACTCTTGAAATCCAGTATATAGCGGCTGTCGTATACCATCAGTTTCACTGCACAACTGTTTGAAGAATCCACTGTAAACTCTCCATCATACACAGTTCCCGCCTCGATATTCAATTCTATCTTGCTGACTGATATGGCTACCGCTGGTCTGTCAACCTTAAACTCACCACGAGCATACTGTTCAACTATTCCCTTCATCGTCTGGTCTCCTGTATCTATTTCTATTGTCTTTTTGTCAAAAATCACTCATAGTGGTTGTATTTGAAGCTTCCAATCGGTATAATTGACAAAAAGACATATATTCAGATTATAACAAAATATTGTCTCTTTTTAAACAATATATACAGAAAAATAACTTAAAACAACTGAAAAAGGGGGTTTTTTATGAAAAATGGGGTTATCAATCTAAAAACAGAGAATCTCCTCAGTCAGGTCGAAACTGTTCGTGCAGATCTTAACATGAATCCACTAGGAGTTCCCGAATCTGTTACTAAAGCTATTGCGGACAACATGAGTCAGTTATCAGTATACCCTGATCACACCACAAAGAAATTAAAGGAGGCCATATCCGCATACTCCGGAGCAAAGACAGACGACATAATCGTCGGCGGTAGCTCCTATGAATTTGTCAAGATACTGTGCGAATTTACCTCGCCTAAGAAAGCTATCCTGATAACACCTGGAGCACAGAATTACGAAAAGCTGCTCTCTATGAACGGCTGTGAGATAATCTACTACTCCACACCTGAGGAGGAGGATTTCACCCTCGATATCGCAGATTTTATATCGAAGTTGTCAGAGGACATCGATATTATATTTATATCGAATCCTAATGGTACAACATCACAGATAATCGATGCAGAGTCTTTGGAATTTATAGCCAAGATATGCGATGGCAATAACATAACCATGGTCGTTGACGAGGAATACATGGATTTTGTTGATGATCTGGAGAGTAATTCTGCCATTCCTCTCACATCGGAATACGAGAATGTTATCGTGCTGCGAAACACAACGAAATTTTTTGCAGTTCCCGGACTCAGGCTGGCATATATGATCACATCGAATCCTGTTCTCAAGAAAACACTTGAGATCACCGGACTGCCATTTGTGATAGGCAAGCTTGTGGAGGCCGCCGGAGTCGCCATGTTCACCGACGAAAAATACATTGCCGAATCAAGAGAGCTCATCAGAACCGAGCGCAACCTTGTGTACTCGGCACTGTCCACCCACAAGTCGATCAAGCTGTACAAACCGGCCGCCAACTTCATACTGATCCGTATCCTGAGGGATGCTATTTTCGCGGGTGATGTGGTGGATTACTGCATGCCAAAAGGTCTTTATATACGAAGCTGTGCTGATATAGGCGGACTTGACAACAAATACATAAGATTCTGTTTTATGAATCCAAAACAGGATGACCTGCTGGTCAACACCGTGCTGGAAATAGTCTAGGAAATTACTGTTTTATTTACAGACAACATAATAATAGAAAAGGAGAATTTAAACTATGGAAAACATGACAACCAAGATCACATCGTCTTATAATAATGCACTGGACATCAAGGTAGTTGACGGACATTTTGCAACTAACCATTCCCACATCAACAAATACATCGATATGACAACCATCAAAAGCAGAAGGAAGATGGCTCTCGCTGCTGCCAAATCCATGGCTACAGAGTATGTTGCAACAACGATCGTTGACACCATCGTCTGCATGGACGGAACAGAGGTTATCGGTGCTTACCTTGCAAATGCCCTCACAGAGAACGGTATCGTGTCCATGAACCAGCACCAGACCATATACATCATGACACCTGAGGTTCATTCTTCAGGCCAGCTCATATTCCGTGATAACCTTCAGCCAATGATCAAGAACAAGAACGTTCTCCTTCTCCTTGCATCGGCAACCACCGGCAAGACAATCAAGCAGAGCATCGAATGTATTGAATACTACGGTGGAAGCATCTCAGGAATATCAGCTATCTTCTCAGCTACAGACGAGGTTGCAGGCCACGAGGTTCACTCTCTGTTCAGCAAGAAGGATATCGACGACTATGCTTCTTATTCCGTTGGCGAGTGCCCTATGTGTAAGGCCGGCAAGAAGATAGAAGCCATTGTCAACAGCTATGGTTATTCGATGCTGTAATACCACAGAAACAACACAGCCTTTCCCTCGCCCCTCACATAAACTAAAACGGCTGCCTCGATGGCATATGGCCTTTCTTACCGAAAACCACATACCATCAGGGCAGCCGTTTATTTTATATTATTCTATTTCCCAAGATAAAATTTCTTTGACCTTTTATGATATACGATCACTCCGGCCAGTGCACCGATCACCGCTGCCACAATAAACCATGCCCATGTCGGCACATCTTTGATATTGTAGCATCTGATGTTGATCCACATCTGGTTGATATCCTTGGTGGCATCCTCATCGAAATACTCCATGACCGCACTTCTCTCTATGGCGTCCTGTGACGGATACTGAGCCCCAAGCTGTCTGTTGACCTGTTCCGCAGGAGCTCTGAGAACGTAGTCAGGATCTGAGTTGTCCCCTGTGAAGAAATATCCAAGTGGATAATCAACAACATTCTCCTCGTCATCCTCTGCACCATAAGTGTAATCCAGATAAGAATATACCGTATCGTCATCCCCACCTGCTATGACTGAGGTATAACCAATGTAATACATGTTGCGGACTGCATTGTCAGGTTTTGATACGAAGTTGATAAACGCCTCGGCCGCCTGCTTTCTGTCAGCGTCACCGTCTATTCCTTTTTTCAGCATGACCCATCCGTCAAAGTACAGATTTGTGCACTCCTCAGGGACCGCAAAGTCAAGCTTCACTCCATCCTCCTCAGCCTGATCCATGGCATAAACTGCATCTCCTGACCACTGGTAATTCGCAACAACTTTTCCTGTTATCATGTCTGCCTTACCACTGTCAGTCTCAAATGAATACACATTGTCCTTTATATCCTGAAGAAGGTCCTGTGACTTTGCTATAGTCTCAGGACTGACATCGTTCATGATATCCTTGAGCTGCTCAGAGTAATCCTCCTGAGCCCTGAATTCAGGGTCCATCAGCTTATCCCTCTGCAGTGCTCCGACTGCGGCGAAGTAGGAATCTCTGACATTGTCTTTTATGGTGATCTGTTTTGCAAACTTAGGGTTGTTGAGGACTGTCCATGTTCCCGCCTCGTCAGCGGTCATCTTCTCCGGATTGTACAGAATTCCCGTAATTCCAAACATGAAGCCAGCTGCATATTTGCTCCAGGTCTCTCCATTTATCTCATGCGTCTCAAATGTATCTCTGATGTATGGCGACACACCATTTATATAATAATTCTTGTCGTTGTTCTCATCGAAAAAGTCATCGGACAAAGGCTCAAGCTTGTTCTCAGACATAAGCTTCATGATCATGTACTCCGAAGGACATACAAGATCATACACATCGCCGAGAGTCAGCATATTATAGAGATCCTCATTGGTGCCGAAGCACGAATACTGAACATTCACCTTCACACCATAATTCTCGTAATACCAGTTCTCGAAATCCTCCACCATGGAATTCTCACCAAATATAGTTGTTCCATTGTCCAGTTCCAGGGCTTCGTCTTCATCCCAACCACCCTCGTCAATGTACTCTTCCCAGCTGCACACCCTGAGAGTGACCTCTTTTTCAGTATCAGATGCGCCGTCACTCTTGACAGAAGCAGCATCTCCTATATCCTCCGCTGCCATTACCGGCAGCATCTGTCCGGCAAGCAATGAAACAGCCATGACTGCTGCCGCCAGCTTTCTGGAAATCGAACGTCCAAAACATCTATGTCTTATCATCGCTCCACCTCTTTCTTTCTTCCGGCCACATTCATAGCCACAACGATTATGACAACCAGTGCAAATATGACTGTTGAGAGCGCCCACAGGGCTGTCTTGATCTCAGTCTGTGAACCTTTTGTCGCATTTACAACGTAAGTACTTATGGTGTCAAATGTCGCAGGCTTGGTGTATGTCGCGATGAAGTAATCATCCAGTGACAGTGTAACAGCCAGCGCAAATCCCGAAATAATACCCGGAAGTATCTGAGGTATCACTACCTTTGTGAGTCCCTGGAAAGGTGTAGCTCCCAGATCTAACGCAGCCTCATACAGACTGCTGTCCATCTGCTTGAGCTTTGGCACCACTGACAGATATACGAAAGGTGCCGACAAAACCACATGGCCGATGACAAGTGGAACATAGCTGTCCTTGCTCATACCAAATGCAACTATGAGCAGTATACATATAGAGAAACCTGTCACAACATCTGCATTTACAACAGGCACCTCATTCATGGCATTTATCGATGCTGAAGCCCATTTTTTTGAATAAAAAGCACCTATGGCACCGAGTGTTCCGAGTATGGTTGCTATCAGTGCTGAACCTGCAGCCAGAAGCACAGTTCCAACGATCATTGACCTCAGCTCGTTCTTGGTGAACAAAGTCACATAATTGTGAAGCGACCATCCGTGAATGCTTCCGATATTTGCCGATGTTGTAAAGCTGTAAACAGCCAGTATCAATATAGGCATATATATGAGAAGAAGCATAATGCATATAAATATAATCTTAGACCATTTCTTCATTATAACAACGCACCTCCTCTGCTTCCGCTGTCGTCATCCGTGTACTTGTTTGTCACAAGTGTGAATACAAGTATTATCACAAGAAGGACGAGTGCTATCATGGAACCGCCGTTCCAGTTGTATGCTGAGAAGTAGCTTCCTATCAGACTACCCATGATGTATGTGCTGTTGTAAAGCATGTCAAGCACAACATAGTTAGTCATAGATGGCAAAAATACCATAACTATTCCGCTGACGATTCCCGGAACGGTGAGCGGAAGTGTGACCTTGACAAATGTCTGGAAGCTATTTGCCCCAAGATCCACAGCGGCCTCCATAAGGCTGCCGTCAAGCTTCAATATGGTTGTGTATATAGGAAGTATCATAAATGGCAGGAAATCATATGTCATTCCTATAACCGAATTGAGAAACGGGTGGAATGCCAGATTGCCCTCTATAACCGTGAGTACCTCCTTGAGTGCTGTGATCCTCAGTGTGAAGTTGATCCACATCGGGAGCACGAACATCATGACAATTACCGATTTCCTTTTCATCTCACTTCTCGCAAGTATATATGCGATCGGATATGCCAGCAGCAGACACACCAGAGTAGTCACTATGGCAAGCAGAAAGCTGTATGCCAGAGTACCTATGGTGTTCGGGCTGGTAAAGAATCCCGTCAGATTGTCAAATGTAAACCTGCCCTCGCCGTTGGTGAAGGCATAATAAATAATTACAAACAGTGGTGCAACTACAAAGCATATGAGAAATAATGCGTATGGGATGCCCAGCTGTTTTCTTGAAAAACGTAAGCCGTTCATGTTCATCCCTCCATCTATTTCTTAAGTGAAAACTTCATCTTATCCTCTGGAATTATCAGGCTGACTCTGTCCTCCATGTTCCACAGGTACTCGTCATCCACGATAAAGTCCTCCTCATTGTCAGTTCTCACCACATAGCTGTAGTGGTCTCCCTTATATATAAGATTGATGATATGTCCGCAGATTATACCAGCTTCCTCGTCATCACTCATGTCGATATCCTCTGGAAGTATAGATACTATTACCTTGATCTTCTCACGGTCTATCGCCTCACCATTTGCATCCACCAGCACGCCATCCTTCATGGCTGAACCCGGAACGATCTCCGTGAGGTCGCATGATACCTTACCGTCAAATACGCCGAGGGCATAATTTCTATTGACTGAGCTCTCAATCTTGTTGATTGCAGTCTCCGATATCATGATGTGTATTCCATCAGGTTCAACATTGAGGCCAACCTTGTCTCCAACCTTGGCGGACTTTGTGGTCTGAATAACTATCTCATTCCTTCCGGACTCAACGGTGATCTCATAGTGTACACCCTTGAACACAACAGATGTCACAACTCCCTTTACAGCGCCCTGTTCAGGTGTAGTGATCATCACATCTTCCGGTCTTACTACGGCATCCACCTTTGTTCCAATCTCCACGTCATCCAGACAGACAAATTCTGCACCACAGAATCTTACCTTTAACTTGCCCGTCATAATTCCGTTGAAGATGTTACTCTCGCCTATGAAATCCGCAACAAATGCATTCTTTGGCTCATTATATATATCTTCAGGAGTTCCTATCTGCTGTATCTCACCCTCGCTCATGACAACTATCTTGTCTGACATGGTGAGTGCTTCCTCCTGGTCATGTGTTACATAGATAAAAGTGATTCCCAGCCTGTCATGCATTCCCTTGAGCTCTATCTGCATCTCTTTTCTCATCTTGAGATCCAGTGCGCCAAGAGGCTCATCCAGAAGAAGTATCTCTGGCTCATTGACAAGAGCTCTCGCTATAGCTATTCTCTGCTGCTGTCCACCCGAAAGCGTGGCGACTTTTCTGTCCTCAAAGCCCTCAAGGTCAACCATTTCAAGGACCTTCTTGACCTTCTTCACGATCTCTGCCTTAGGAAGCTTCTTGAGCTTGAGGCCAAATGCTATGTTGTCAAAGATATTCAGATGTGGGAACAGCGCATACCTCTGAAAGACCGTGTTGATAGGTCTCTTATTTGGTGGAAGCTTGCTGATATCCTGTCCATTCAGTAATATCTCTCCTGAAGTAGGAATCTCGAATCCTGCTATCATTCTAAGTGTCGTGGTTTTTCCGCAGCCTGAAGGGCCTAAGAACGTGACGAACTCGCCTCTCTTCACTTCGAGGTTAAAGCCGTCAACTGCTGTGAATCCATTGTCATAGGTCTTGACAATGTTTTTCAATTCAATGATATTGTTGGAATTATTGTTGTTTTTTTCCATTTATTTCCTCCTTAAGTATCATGACATACTCCGTCACTTACTTACAGTGCCCCAACAAAGCGCATTTGTCATCTGCCATTCCAAATGGACGACAAGAGCGACCGCCCCGCCGTCAGCGGACAACAAATCCACGCTCCATGTATCACTGCTGTATATCTCACCAGCCCGGGGAGCAAATAACGAAAAGCCTATCTGATAGCTCTCCTCGCATGAGCACAACTTTATCTTGCCCTCATACTGTCGGGGAATCAAAAACATGTTAAGAAAAAACCCCTTTATGATACCGGGTGATGGCATGGATCACGGTTAGTAGCCCTATCCACCTGCCTCTCCATGTCGAGATACATTTTAAGGCACGGTATCCAGGGTAAAATAGCTAACAGACTTCCTATTTTTCCCAAAATCCATGAAGATCATTCTGCATTTTATGCAGAAAAATCGACCCTGTCTCCAAACATTCCGCATATTCGCGGCTGCATCCCTGCAATTTGAAACAAAGTCGATTTATTCTAACATATAATCATTGGTAATGATATATATTTTCATTTAATTCTTTAACAAAACAGGTCGTTACCTGCTATTTCATTCTGAACAATTCCGGAATGACTCAAGAGGCAGTCACATTTTACTGAATCCATCAAATCCGAATCGCTATTCAGATAATAGCTAATAAATTCTAGATCAGAAGTACCGCCAGCTGCACCAGTGCTGACAGCCATATGAGAACCACCAGATATATCTTTGCCGCTTTTGTCATGTCGAACCTCCACACACATCCCTTTTACAACTTGTTATTATTATGTTCTACGAGAGGAATTTTATGCCTGAACAGGCACAAGTTTACGCAAAAATCATCTGATGATACTTCTTTCCGTTTTCCCATATTTCCATGTATATACATACGTAAGCTTCATCTGCCCGTGCTCTGACTGCCATTCAAGATGTCCGTCTTTCATTCGAAAATCTATGCCCAGCTTGTCCGTGTCTATCTCTCCTGGCTGGTATGTTCCATCTTGACCGTCACGAGATACATCGCTGATACCAGCGACCTCGTATCTCACCTTCTCAACATCCGCCTCCACCTGCGCTTTGGCCATGTAACCAGCCGCAGAAAACATAGCCAGATCAAAAATCACGGATACACAGCCAGCCAAAAGTACAGTCATTATCTTCTTAAACAGATAGGTTCTTATCTTTCTGTCATCGACTGGTTCAAGCCTTCCTCTATATCTTCTATTGTCAGACTGTCTATAATATACAACTGCCCCAGCCACCCAGAATACAACAACAATACACAGGCATATTCCAGGAATCGACACTCCGGGGAGCCAGCGCCACCACCCTACATAATACTTTATGGCCACCACCGCAAAACAAAGTGCACATGCAGCCGTGATACATGCTGATATCACGCTATCCCTGTCCCTTCCATCAACGATGCAATAATCTTCTCGTTCTCTCGGCAGATTTTCCAGCACACAATTATATTTTCTTCTGTCATCTGGGACCTCATATCCGGCCTTGATCAGTTCTCTCAGGTACAGCCATGCGTCCAGGTAGGCAAGCCACAAACCAGCCATAGGGCAAAATGTAATAACGCTGGTCACCATCATAACATCGCAAAATGTACTGACAATATCATCAAAAAACACACCACAGATCATTCCTGCAAGTGTGGGAACAGATACCACCACCGCGGTGGTCAGAATTATACGCATTACGCGCCTGTCATATTTTATCTTCATACGTCTTTACCCCATTTTTGAGCATCAAATAACTTACTATCTCTTACATGCACTACATCAATGCCAGTCCCACAAACATTTTAACTGCTGTCTCTATGATCTCATCCGGGAACTCGAATCCCGCCGTATGGAGCTGGGCATGATCCTCACCATCGCCTACGCCGAAGAATGCTCCCTTTGTCTCCTGCAGATAGTATCCGAAGTCCTCCGACCACCTCATAGGCTCAGCAAGTTCTGTAACCACAATATTCTGGTCAGCAGCACATTTTCTAAGTTTGTCCACATTCACAGCATGATTTTCCGTTGCCGGGAACCGCTCTATCTCCTGTATATCAAGGGTGAAGCCCCCATCGTCCGCAGTATTTTGTGCAATCTGCTTTATCTCATCCACATACACGGCAAATACCTTTTCTCTCTCAGCCCTCACCGTCATGCGCAGCGTTCCTTCTGATGCAGCCACACCGTAATTGGCACTTCCAATATCCATTCCGATGAGCGTCATCCTGACAAATTCCCTGCTGCGGTTGTACTCCTCCGTAAGCTTCTCTATCTCCAGCAGCAGCCTGGCAAGCGCAGGCCCCGGATTCTTTCCCGCCTCAGGATATGCCGCATGGCTGGCTGTCCCTATCATATGTATCTCAAGCCCCGTTGATGCGCATGCAAATGTTCCATCTATCGTCAGCACATGATTTCTCGGATATCCTGGTATGTTATGAAGTCCGTAAATCTCACCTATATTCTTCTCAATTATAAGATCTCTGCACAGCCTTGCCCCGGCACCGATCTCCTCGCCGGGCTGGAAAATGAAATAGACGTCCCTGTTAATTATCTGATTCTGGCTTGCACGGGACAGCCAGGCCGCAGCCCCACATAATATACTGCTATGTCCATCATGCCCGCAGTAATGTCCCGGCTTTCCATCCTGCCCACACACTGCATCCATGTCTGCCCTGAACGCGATCGGCGTTCTTTCTTCATCCCCTATTCTGTCATCAGAAGATTTCAGCACCGCATAAAACCAAGCACCTCTATCCACGATCTCAAGGTCAGTATTCTCCCTGAGAAACGACATGAGCACCGCCTTAGTCTGCATCTCATGCATCGAAGCCTCAGGAATGCTGTGAAGCCTGCGCCTGAGGTCATATATCTTTGTCATCAGCTCTTTGTCAATTTCCATAACGTCTCCGTGCTCCTTCTCATCTATCACAGCCCAAGACACATCCTTATAATACCGAGTATCAGCATATGCACTGGATAGAACAGGTAATTCACCAGCTTATTCTGCCTGCCGCGCTTGCCATTGTATGTCAAAGTCAGTCCAAACCCCAACAGTGCCCACGGTTCCTTGAACATCGCCAGGTAGCAGAACGGTATTGCAATTGCGGACTTTTCATGAAATATATACAGGAAATATCCTATAAGTATGGCGTGGTAGTCATAATCAACCGCAAGATTCATCGATATAAGACACACTATGGCAACTATCGGTATCGTTGCTATAAACCATACTGCCTTGGGAAGCTTCTCCATTTTTTTCCTCAGCACATCAATGATCCATATCATTGCCAGCACCATCGCCAATGTAAACATAATATTATTTGCATTCCATTCAAAGAATACGCCACTGGAGAACATGTCATAAGGGATCTCAGATATCACGCCAAATATAAGCAGCATTCCAAGATACTTCCACTTGTTTCTCGTATGAAAATATCCTTCCACCAACATATATATGAATATCGGGAAAGCTATCCGCCCCAGGACATCAAATACATCACTTACAGCCGATATTATTCCACCATCCAGATACGGATACAGCAATGTCTTATTCGTATGATCTATGAGCATTGAAATGAACGCTATATACTTAAGCTGTGCTCCGGAAAGCAGACCTATTCCGTTCAATGTTATTTTTCTGCACGTTTCACAAGTTGCACCCTCTGCCTGCTCAAAGTTATTTTTTATTTTATAATTATGAACTTTCATGCAATTTCTCCTTTGTTTTCCCAACATTTACTGATGTTTTAGTCCTAATAAGTACAGTAGTCGTTTTTAGGCCCCCGCACTTATGCACTACCACACTTTTCAGCAGTGTTTTCACTATAAGTATAACATAACTGCATTGAATAACAGAGCTTAACTTTTTTTCAATACGCTTAAATTTATGACATTGCGCATTTACATGTAGTCAGCATATTTGCTGGATAAATAAACAAAATACCAGTCTGCAAAATCAGATGTTTTTCTAATCTTTGCAAGCTGGTATTCGATCACCCTCTGTGTCAATCAGAGCATATGACCTATATGTTCAGATCGTATTTCTCCACCTCAAGTTCCACACATCCGTCAGTTTCAAATACAATATTCTGAGCATTGCGCGGTGTATATATAACTGTAGACAGCACCTGTTCTCCATCATTTACAAATATCTCTATGGAATTCCAATCCATCACTATTCTCATTTTTGAAAGTCCATTGCCATTCTTGATTTTGACCTTGCGCACACAGTTTGTATCACGTATCCATCCCGCAAATGTTCTGTCTATCTCAAGCATTTGTGTTCCCGTGGTATAGCTGACATTGGTTTCATGAATCTCATTCTTTGCCAAGTGCATTGTAAAATGTCCGCATTCAGCTTTCTTTATATCAACTGTCATATCGATAACTCTGCCGTTAATGCCTTCATATGTCTTCTCACCACGCAAAGTATCATTAACTACCAGCTTGTTCTGCCTGTATTCACAAAGCTCTCTGACCGGAGTCTGAATCAGCTTGCCGTCAGAGATCATTAGTTCTCTTGGAACTGACATCATACATGCCCACTTCTGTCCACGTGGCAGCGTATTTACGCTGTCCCAAGACTGCATCCAGCCAATCATCGCTCTTCGTCCATCAGGTGTTCTTATAGTCTGTGGTGCATAAAAATCAAATCCACTGTCCACAGATACCGCTTTTTCATACTTGAAAATATGTTTCTCTTCATCCACATCGCCTGTGAAGAATACCACGTTATTTCCATTGTGAAACTCTCCATCTGCTGACATGTCCTGTGGGGATACTATAAGCACCTTATGTCCATCCATCTCAAAATAGTCTGGGCACTCCCATACTGCGCCAAATCTGCCTGTTTCATCCTTTGCAAATACTGATTCAAATTTCCAGTTGTACATATCATCTGAAGAGAACAGTACAACCTGAGGGATTCCATTATATGTCCGGTTTCCAGCCAGCATATAGTACCTGCCGTCCGCGTCCTTCCAGACCTTCGGATCTCTGAAATCAGCACGGCTGCATTCCTCCGGCATGATCTTCCCATCAACAACAGGATTGCCGGATATTTTTTCATAACTAATTCCATCGCCTACAGCCATACACTGGTTTTGTATAACATTCTTAGTTCCATCAGCCAGTTTTTCCTCAACTACTCCTGTATAGAACAATACATGCTTTCCGTCATTCTCTATAGCAGTTCCTGAAAAGCACCCAAATGCATCATAATCCGAGTCAGGTGCCAGTGCTGTTGGAAGCTCCTCCCATCTTATAAAATCATCTGAGGTGGAATGTCCCCAGTGCATAGGTCCCCACTCCGTGCTGTATGGATGGAACTGATAAAACAAATGTGCCTTTCCTCCATATATGGAAAATCCATTAGGGTCGTTTAACCAGCCCACCGGAGTTGTAAGATGGAACTCCGGCTTGTCAGCTCTGTCTACTCTGTTCTTTTCTATATATTCATCTGCCTTCTGGCATGTATACATACTGTGACCTCCTTCTGCTTGATTAGATTGTTTTTTCGGTTGTGCTGTCAAAGAAGTGCAGCTTATGTGGCATGAATACGAACGAAACCTTGTCGCCTATCTGGCTTATCTCATACTTTGATACTCTTGCAACAGTCTTGCTTCCCGCAAACTGGAAATACAGATTATTTTCATTTCCCGTCCACAAGAAGATCAAACCGCCCACACCCTTTTATTTATCTGAGGTGTGGGCGGTTTTTATCAAAACTTTTGTCCTATAAGTTTAAATATCATTCTGTCTACTGCGCATGCTCGAACTGATGCTCTTTGTAGTGATGAGCCTCCTCCAGCATCATGTCCTTGACCTTCATAAGTCTGACCTGGGTGCTTCGCTCATTCTCATCAAGCTTCATGCTTATATACTTTATTCCCTCCCGGGTCTCCGGGATGATGACATGCTCAAGAGCATTTACACGCCTTCTGGTCTTCTCTATCTCCGCTGCGAGCATCTGGCAGGACTTCTCCACCTCCGCCAGTCTCAGCATATCAGGAAGTATATCCGAGAGGGACTTCACTGCATCGTCCAGCTCTCCAGATGTAAATGCAAATCCATACGAATAGATGTCATTTGAATTTGCGCTTTTCGTCTTATAGTCGTACACAGGAATGTCAACACTCATTACATTCCTGTCGCCAAGGGCGATCCGCACCTCCTGCTTCGGAGCCATGAGCGCCGTACTCAATGTCTGCTCATTCATACCCGCCTTCGCTATTACAAAGCCTGTGTTGGCAGCTTTGATGCCAGCCTCAACCTTCTTTCTCAGTTCCATATTCTCTCTTGCCATGTCAAGGAACTGCCTCATCAGCTCATCTCTTTTATCTTTCAGGAGCTTATGGCCTCTGGATGCCGTGACCAGCTTCTTCTTAAGCCTTGTCAGCTCCATTCTGGTTGGATTAACCACAACATTAGCCATCTGTCTTCTCCTTTCTTCCAAATATATTTTCAAGCTACTTGACATGTATTACAAAGACAACGTGTATATGGCAATTTTGAATGTCGTACATTTAATTGTGTCCCCATTGCGGCATATATTGCCAACCGGGGGTCGCTTCCGCTTATTTCGGTCTGCAGCGGTACTAAGGTGCCGCTTGAGGCGCCACCTAAGGACCGGCGACCTCAAACTCCCCCTATTGGCAATATATGCCGCAATGGGGGACGAACACAATCTACATCTTTCAAAATTGCCTACCCACTACTTTCCGTAATACATGTCAAGCCACTTGTCGTCGATACGTTTCAGCTCGGCTCTAGGAAGAATGGAGAGAAGCTTCCAGCCTATGGCAAGTGTCTCCTCAATACTTCTGTCGGTGCCGTACCCCTGGGATACATACTCCTTCTCAAATGCCTCTGCAAACTTTGCATATATGATATCTATATCCGAAAGTGCCGACTCACCCAGGATAGTCATGAGTTCCTTGGCATCCTTTCCTCTTGAATAAGCTGCAAATAACTGGTTCATGGTGCTGGCATGATCTCCTCTGGTCTTGCCCTCACCGGTTCCCTTATCCTTAAGTCTGGACAGTGATGGAAGTACATCGATAGGCGGTGTGACTCCCTTTCTGTACAGCTCTCTTGAGAGAATGATCTGTCCCTCTGTGATATATCCCGTAAGGTCTGGTATAGGATGAGTCTTGTCATCCTCAGGCATGGTCAGGATCGGTATCATGGTTATACTTCCATTCTTACCCTTCTGTCTTCCGGCTCTCTCATACAGAGTTGCCAGGTCAGTGTACATGTATCCAGGATAACCACGGCGTCCCGGAACCTCTTTTCTTGCGGCTGATACCTCACGAAGTGCATCCGCATAGTTCGTGATATCCGTGAGGATTACCAGAACGTGCATGTTCTTCTCAAATGCAAGATACTCAGCGGCGGTAAGTGCCATTCTAGGTGTGGCGATTCGCTCAACAGCAGGATCATTTGCCAGGTTGATGAAGAGGACTGTTCTGTCTATGGCACCAGTCTCCTTGAAGCTCTCTGTGAAGAAGTTTGCCTCTTCAAACGTGATACCCATGGCTGCAAATACGACGGCGAATGGCTCATCTGTTCCGCGCACCTTTGCCTGTCTTGCTATCTGTGCTGCAAGCTGACTGTGCGGAAGTCCTGAAGCCGAGAATATCGGCAGCTTCTGTCCTCTTACCAGTGTGTTCAGTCCGTCTATGGCTGATATACCTGTCTGAATGAACTCAGACGGATAGTTCCTGGCAGCCGGATTCATCGGCAGACCATTGATATCTCTTCTCTCATCAGGAAGTATCTCAGGGCCGCCATCTATAGGTCTTCCAAGTCCGTCAAATACACGGCCAAGCATATCTTCTGATACGCCGAGCTCCATACTCCTTCCAAGGAATCTTACTTTGCTGTTTGAAAGATTGATACCTGTCGAGTTCTCAAAGAGCTGTACCAGGGCATCCTCACCATTTATCTCAAGGACCTTGCATCGTCTGATCTCGCCGTCCGCCAGCTCAATCTCACCCAGCTCATCATAAGCTACATTCTCAACTCCGTGCACCAGCATCAGAGGACCCGCAACTTCCTGTATAGTTCTATATTCCTTTGGCATAGTCTTAGTCCTCCTTCTCTATAGCTTCCTGAAGCTCTTTGTCAAGCTCCCTGGATATCTTCTCGTACTCTTCATCCACATTCTCAGGAAGCACATATTTGAATCGTCCGATCTTTTCTCTGATCGGCATATTCAGAATATTTCTTATGCTTGCTCCACCGGCCAGTGCCTGCGCTGACTCCTCATAAAATGCCATGATGAGCTCCATCATCAGAAACTGCTTGTGAAGCGGTGTGTATGTGTCCACATCATGGAATGAGTTCTGGTGAAGAAAATCCTCTCTGATGGATCTCGCCGCCTCCATCTTCAGTCGGTCTCCCGCTGAAAGGGCATCCATACCTACCATCTTAACGATCTCATCGAGCTCTGCCTCCTCCTGAAGCAGGGTCATCATCTTCTGTCTGTCGACCATGAACTTTTCATTTACATTTTCCTCGAACCATTTGCCCATATTGTCCACATACAGAGAGTATGAGGTCAGCCAGTTGATGGCAGGAAAATGTCTCTTGTACGCAAGCGATGAATCCAGTCCCCAGAATACCTTGACGATTCGAAGTGTTGCCTGTGAAACCGGCTCGGAAATATCACCACCCGGAGGAGAAACCGCACCGATAACCGACAGTGCACCGGTTCTGCCCTCGCTGCCGAGAGTCTTGACCATTCCGGCTCTCTCGTAGAACTGTGCAAGTCTTGAACCGAGGTAAGCAGGGTAACCCTCCTCACCAGGCATCTCCTGCAGACGTCCTGACATCTCTCTGAGCGCCTCAGCCCAACGCGATGTGGAATCCGCCATGAGTGCCACCGAGTAACCCATATCACGGAAATACTCAGCTATAGTTATACCCGTATATATAGATGCCTCTCTGGCCGCAACCGGCATATCCGATGTGTTGGCTATGAGGACTGTTCTCTGCATGAGTGAATGTCCGGTCTTCGGATCCTTCAGCTCTGGGAACTCGTTCAGAACATCTGTCATCTCATTTCCGCGCTCTCCGCATCCGATGTAGACAACGATATCCGCCTCAGCCCACTTTGCAAGCTGATGCTGGATAACTGTCTTGCCGCTTCCGAAAGGTCCGGGAACCGCAGCCACTCCTCCCTTTGCTATAGGGAAGAATGTATCTACAACTCTCTGTCCTGTGATAAGTGGCATGATCGGTGGTATCTTTTCCTGATATGGACGGCCCTTACGAACCGGCCACTTCTGCATGAGTGTCAGCTCCCTGTCACCCTTGTCTGTCTCAACCACACACACAGTCTCCTCAACTGTGAATTCTCCTGCCTTTATCTCTTTGATGGTTCCTGTCACACCATAAGGCACCATGATCTTCTGTGTGACGACCACAGTCTCCTGAACTGTTCCTATCACATCGCCTGCCGACACTTTATCACCCACCTTGGCAGTCGGCACAAATGTCCACTTGATATCTCTCTTCAGCGATGGGACTTCAACTCCTCGCTTCAGGTTGTTACCACATATCTTCATGATATCATCCAGCGGTCTCTGGATTCCATCGTATATACTGCTTATAAGTCCCGGTCCCAGCTCAACCGACAGAGGCATTCCCGTTGACTCCACCGGTGCTCCCGGTGCAAGTCCTGATGTCTCCTCGTATACCTGAACTGATGCCTGATCTCCATGCATCTCTATGATCTCGCCGATAAGTCTGCTCTCACTTACACGCACCACGTCGTACATATTTGCATCACGCATGCCCTCAGCGATGACCAGTGGTCCGGCGACCTTCTTAATCTTTCCTGTAGCCACTTAACAGCTCACGCTCCCTTCTATACTCACTCGCTCCATAGATAATTGCGAATCCTCTTTCCGATATGATTGAGGCAGTTTAGTATATCAAAATCGAATTATACCGATTTCGCAATTACCTATATCCGCTCGTTTCACCATTATTTTCTAATCATTCTTCATTAAATAAAATATCCGAGCCTACAGCCTGCTCAACGGATTTCTTTACTCCCGCTATTCCGGCCCCTGTATTGCCAGATATCCCCGGTATGAGAATGATCGCAGGCTTCATAACCTCTCTGTATCTGTCTATCTCTTTATTGAGATCCGAAGCCAGTGCCTCGGTCATATATATGACTGCATAATTGTCCTCCGCCAGCCTTTTCAGCAACGTGACCCCATAATCCAGATTATCTACAGGGAATGTATCCAGGCCCAGAGTTGCAAATCCGTATATACTGTCATAATCGCCCATAACAGCTATCTTATACATACATCTCCCTTACCCTTTCCCTGATAGCCTCCTCCGGAAGCTGGTTCAGCTTGCATGTCAATATGATCCTGACTGTCTTTATCTCGTTGAGCCTCGCCAGAATGTACGCCACTATCGGTCCCACCGTAAATGGGTTGTACTTCTGAGGCTTTATCGTTTCTATAATACGGTTGTCACACCATCTCTCAAATGCCGATGCCGACTCAGAAAGTGCCTCTGCCCCACCAGCGTATGCTGTATCCGCAAGGTATCTCTCTATCTCCTCCATGCCAGCCACCGCAGCCGTCGCCAGCCTGTCAATATCCAGAGTGTTGCACTCCGCCATGGCTCTCTTCATGAAATCCTTGTTTTTGCCTGTCTTCATGGATCTCACCGCTATCTTGATATCTGCAACAGCCACCGTCGTCTCTGCATAATCCCTGAGCAGGCTGTCATCTGCCTTCTTTGCAGCCTGCATGATCGCCAGCAGTGTCCCTCGGTCTATCACAGCATCGCACATCTGTCCATCTCCAGCCTGTGCCATACAGTCCCAAGCCTCCCTCGCGCAGTCTCTCATGTGTTCTGGAAGTCTGTCCCACGCCTTGTCACTTACGATGGACAGCATCTTCTGACCGTCTATCTCGGCATTGTCGAAGAACACATGGGCAGGAGTCTCCCCGGCAACCACAGTCTTGATCGCCGCCTTGAGGTTGTGATACAGATCTGGAAGTCTTATGACATCGAACACGGACATATCATCCACCATCTCAGCCACAGCAGCCCACGTCTTGTCAGTCTCCGCCCTAAGTATGTCATTTTCATCCATACTGGCTTTATCACTATCGCCCCAGCCCTTCTCTATGATGAACTGAACCGCCTTCTTGTAGGAATCCGTGGCCACGAGCTGTTCTATGACTGCCTGACTCATAAGCGTCATCTCAAGTGCCCTGATCCTGGCAACTGCATATATATATTTGTCTGCCATCTGCCTACCTCCAGCTATCTGTTATCAACAAATAATAATTCATTTACCTTGTCTGCCAAATGTTCTCTGTTCGCGTCCAGCATTGCTCTGAATGAACAGTTTTCCTCGATTCCTCCGTAGATCAGGATAAATCCTCCATCTATATCACAGTTCCCATTGGACACCTTAAGGCTTCCTCCGTGAGCTGCAGCTATCTGCTCTATCTGCTTCTCAGTCTGTGGTGTAAGTCGTTTTCTGTCTTTCCCGGAGAAACATATCTCTCCGCTTTTCGGCTGTACCGACTTCTCCAGACATTTGACGATCACCTGGAAATACTCCTCATCCGGGAGCGCCACCATTGCGTCATATGCCTTATCCAGCATATTCCCAATTATGGACTGCTTTGCCGCAAGTATCGCCTGTCTCTTCTTAAGTTCTGATGAGGACTTTGCCCTGAATGATCCGGACTTTTCTGCCTGGGCAACCTTCTCTCTGGTCTCCTCATTCATCTTATCCACAGTCTTTTTGGCATTTGCAATGATGGAATCCGCGTTTCTGGCAGCCTGAGCTTTGATCTCTTCAGCTTCCTTCTGCGCTTCCTGAAGGATCTGTTCTACGATTGTTTCCAATCCCGTCATAAAGTACATCCTCCTTACAAAAAGTTATAATTTGATTCCATTTACCGCAAGAATTGATACCAGAAGTGCAAGGATCGCATATGTCTCAACCATGGCTGGGAAAAGCATCGCCTTACCAAACTGATCAGGCTTCTTTACAACTATTCCAACTGCTGCAACTGCTGTCTTGCCCTGGTGCATTGCTGATACAAGACCAACTACCGCTATTGGAAGACATGCTGCAAGCATCATAAGTCCCTGTGCTACTGTGAGCTCCTTCGGTGTTCCTGAAAGGATTCCTATGTTGGACAATGCTATGAATCCAACAAGAAGTCCGTAGATACCCTGTGTACCCGGAAGAAGCTGGATGATAAGAACTTTTGCAAATTTGCTTGGATCCTCACTTACTACACCTGCTGCCGCCTGACCAGCAACTCCTACTCCATATGCAGATCCCATGCCTGCAAGAATTACTGCAAGCGCAGCTCCCACTAATGCCAAAACCGTTCCCATTGTCATAATATTTTCTCCTCCTAAAATTGGTTTCTTATTTCTGTGTTTCTGTACCACTTACTATATCAACGTACTTCGTATTCTCTCTGAACGGCCTGAATGGATTGCCGCCGCCCTCGTAGAATTTGCCGAAGAACTCTACATACTGGAGACGGCATGTGTGCACGTATGCTCCCAGCATGTTGATCGCAAGGTTGAACAGATGTCCTACTATAAATACGATGATGAACACTATGGCTCCGAATATTCCATCGCCAGCCATGCTTCCCATCTGGTTTATTACCTGTGCTATAACTCCCGTCGCAAGTCCCAGTGCAAGAAGTCTGGAGTACGACAGCAGATCTGACAGCCAGCCTGTCAGGTTGTATATGTCATACAGTCCAAGTGCAAGTCTGAGCACCGGATTCTTGTGGTCTCTTCCCGACATGAGCACGATGATTGCAGCTCCCACAATCGCCAATCCGTAGCTTGTATTCTTAAGCCAGCCAGGGAAATTGAACTGCATCTGTGCTATAGATGCGAACAGCTCCGTCGGCATGAGCATCAGCACAAGTCCTGTGATGAGCATGAACCACGACAGCACGTCGCATATGAATGATTTCGCATCTCCCTTCTTCAGACACATATATCCCTTGAGTGCCAGTCCGCCGAACAAATGTATAAGTCCGAACAGCAAAGAGAATAACAAAAGCTTCATCGGGTCATCCAGCGGTGCAAACCATACCGGCTTGAACGTCACCTCGTGGTGGAAAAACGTCCTCGATACCACCGTTATCAGGTCTCCGAAAAAACCGCCAAATAATATTCCCCATATCAGTGTGGATATACCACAGTACATGAACAGACGCAGGGACTTTTGAAGTCCGTTCTCCATCTTTGGGAATTTCCTGATCAAAATAAAACATGCCAGGAATATGATGAGTCCATACGCCGCATCGGACAACATGAGTCCGAACAGGAATATATAGAATATCGCCATCGGTGTGGTTGGATCCATCTCACCTTTTCCCGGAAGTCCAAATGACTCCAGTACACCCTCCGCCGATGCGAACATCTTCGGATTCTGAAGCTGTATAGGTGCCGCTTCATCCTCCGGAACATCATATACATCAGCCATCAGGCTGAAATTCTCATTGAGTACAGCCACTACCCTGTCTGCATCTCTCTCCAGCACATATCCCGATATGACAAATGTGCTCTTTGACTGGAGAAGGCTTCCAAGGACCTTATATTTATCCGCCCTTATGCGGTAATAGTCAGCCAGAAGTCTCAGCTTGTCTCTGTCATCAGCCATGGATACTAGTTCATTCTTCTTGTCCTCTATCCACTGTTCGAACTCCCTTATATCCGCCCTGTACTTATCCGTCTTCTGTTCAGGTGTTCTTTTGGAGAAATACGAAATTCTTGTAAATCCATGGGATCTCAATATCTCCTCCACCCTCTGTGATACAGTTTTAATGGCTATTGCCACCATACAAGTCTGGTCCTTATCAGATCCTACAACAGTGACTGTGTATCCCGCTATCTCCGGTTCCGCAGAGCTTATATACCCCTGAATATCCGTCTCCGTGAGCCCCGGTGGCATAGTTCCGATCATCACATCCGTCTTCTCGGTCCCTGTGGTATTGATCGGTATGTCCATATTCAGCCACGGCGCCAATCCGTCTATAGCCACCTGACATTTGACTATTCCCGCCTCACAGCCGGCTATGTCCTTGCTGATCTCCTGGATCTTTTTAACCTTACGGTTATAATCCCATCTTCCAGCTATGATCTCCTGAATGTCAGCCTCTGACGCCTCCTGCCGTCCTTCCAGGCTGGCAAATATGGATTTCTCCTCCGGAGCATATTTATCAATTATCTGTAAGGCTTCATCTGTATTCTGTACTCTCTTCTCGTACTTTGCTCTCTGGCTTGTGGTACTCATCTTCCTGAAGTCATCAGTCTCTTCGGTATCAGTCTGTATCTCAACCATTCCCAGCGACTGGAGCTTCTCAAGAATTGCTTTTCTGTCCCTCTTCATGGCACAGATCTCAATCTTCTTCATAGGAAGTACCGCCATACATTTACCCCCTTTCTTAAAATGCCTGCAGGACTTTTCATCCCACCAGCTCTGCGATGATCGTGGAAGTAACCTCGCCTTCCATGGACGATGCACGTTCCCTGAGATGTGCGATCTCAGCGGTGGCAATATCCATCGCCTTCACCGTGAGTTTCTCCTCCTCAGATCTGCCGGCTCCCTCGGCACTCTTCATGCTTTCTCTCGAAGCTGATCCTGCGGCCGCGATCATATCCGCAGCCTCCTTCTTTGCAGCAGCTACTGTATAGTCGGCTTCTTCCTTGGCCTTGCGAATGATCTCGTCAGCTTCAGACTCTGCATCGGTTATCTTCTTCATAGTCTCCTGCAGCATAACATTCCTCCCTTATAAAAATTTATGAGCAGACTCAATTCCATAAACACTTCATCAAAGCATCACTTTAGATTATTATGTCAAAACTCAAGTAATATTATTTTATAATGAGTTGGCTATATTGTAAATAAACATTTTGTAAAGTTTGTACAACCCCCTTGATATTTTTTTATTGTTAATGTACAATGTGACTATGTTGATAATACTTATGTTTATCCATTAATCATTTTTCTTCCTTTTAACGCGGTTATATGTCGAACAAATGATGCAGTTTGACGAAAACCGTATAAAAAAAGATCCCATGACAGTCTTGACCATACTGTCATGGGATTCTTTTTTGAGTATGAACGGGGTCCCCCTTACGGCATAACTTATGATACTACTCAATCATTCCGATTCTTCTTACGTGACGCTCATCATTTGAGAATGGTGTGTCGAGGAATATGTCGACTATCTTAAGTGCAAGTCCAGGTCCTATGACTCTGGCACCCATAGCCAGCATATTTGCATCGTTGTGCTCTCTTGTCGCCTGTGCCGAGAAGCAGTCGTGGCAGAGTGCAGCTCTGATTCCCTTTATCTTATTCGCTGAGATCGATATTCCTATTCCTGTTCCGCAGATGATGATTCCCTTATCACACTCACCTGAGGCTACTGCCTTTGCTGCTGCCTGTCCATATACCGGGTAGTCAACTGACTCTGTGCTGTAACAGCCAAAGTTCTTGTACTCAAGGCCTCTCTCCTCAAGATGCTTTATAACCTCCTGCATAAGCTCATATCCGCCGTGGTCACATCCAAGTGCTATCATGTTCCGATTCTCCTTTTTATATAATATTTTTTTCGAAATTAACTAACAGCTTATTATCCTGTGTCCTGCAGCCTTGATGAGACGGTTCATGATGGCGTAGCCCATGTCCCCCTCCTCAAATGACTCGCTGTATATATACTGTGCACCTATGTCATCACAGGTTCTGAGCAGACTGTACAGTCCGGCAGACACAGTTATCTCGTTCTTCTTGCTTCCGGCATCGTATACGTTCTCGCATACTCCGTCATCATAAAGACTGACATTGTCAGTGTCACACAGTATCGCAGTCTTGTATCCCTGTGCCTTTTTCTCCGCAACAAGACTTCTTATCTTCTCAGCAGCAGCCAGTCTATCGCCCTCTACTATGCTGAGTTCTCCCTTTGGAGCATAGTGTGTGTACTTCATCCCCGGAGCCTTAGGTCTCAGAGCATTGTTCATACCTGTTATCGCCGGATCTATAGTCACATCGCCAACGATATCCCTTATCATCTCCGGAGTGATATATCCAGGCCGTAATATAGTCGGTCTGTCCCCGGTCATGTCCACTATCGTCGACTCTATACCGATTCCGACTGCCCCACCGTCGATGATCATATCTATCCTGCCGTCCATATCCTGCTGCACATGCTGCGCAGTGGTCGGGGATGGTCGTCCGGACAGATTGGCACTTGGAGCTGCGATATACACTCCCGAATCCTTTATGAGCCTCATGGCAACCGGATGTGATGGCATCCTGATGGCAACCGTATCAAGTCCGCCAGTGGTCGTGTGCGGAACGACCTCTTTCTTGTTGAGTATGATGGTGAGTGGTCCCGGCCAGAATGCTTCCATGAGCTTCTTCGTGTCGTCACTCACTGTCTCCGCCAGTTCATACACGCTTGATGTCTCTGCTATATGGACTATGAGCGGATTGTCCGATGGCCGGCCCTTTGCCGCATATATCCGATGTGACGCATCCGGATTCAGCGCGTCTCCTCCAAGGCCATACACTGTCTCTGTCGGAAATGCTACAAGACCACCTCTCTTAAGTATCTCCGCCGCCTGCTCATACATGCGGTCGTCATCCACTCCTGCTTTTGCAATTATAGTGTTCATCACTTTACCTTCTTCTATAATAAATTGTTATCGCTTCTATATTATTGCATATACGCCCATATTTTAGCCCAGCACCGCATGTGTGTCAAATGTTTAGGCTATATTTGGGTAACATATATCATATAACGTCCGCCGCCGTCATATAAAATAGTAATTACACTTCCCGGGTATCACCGATGCGTACTTCCACCAAATTATACATACTTGTATTTGCCATAATATTTGCAGTAATACTTCCTCCAATCCTCTGCTACATATTTATAGTCCGTCCCGCAGACCATACAGCCGGGCAGGATACTTCCACCAATACAGGAAATGGGCGCGCATCCACCGAAGGTTTGGGCACCACAGATGCGGCAAAATCATTTACGATCCTCATCGATCCGGGACACGGCGGATTTGACCCGGGTAAGGTCAGCCCGGATGGGATCATGGAAAAGGACATAAATCTGGCCATCGCCTCAAAGCTGGCATCGGCACTTACGGATCAGGGATTTTCCGTGTATCTGACCAGAGACTCCGACAAGTCCCTGAACAGTGAAAATGCATCCAGCAAGAAGACTTCAGATCTGAAAGCCCGCACCAACCTCGCCACAAATGTAAACGCTGATCTCTACATCAGCATCCACCAGAACAGCTATTCAGCCGAGTATGTCCACGGAGCGCAGGTATTTTATTACTCCACTTCCTCCGGTGGTAAAGCCTTGGCGGAGTGCATCCAGGAGCATCTCATCTCCGAAGCCGATCCATCCAACACACGGGCAGCAAAGGGCAATTCCGAATACCTTGTTTTGCGGGAAAGTCCATGCACCGCCGTCATCGTTGAGTGCGGCTTTCTGAGCAACACAAAGGAATGTTCCGATCTGTGCAATGATGAATACCAGACCGCCCTAGCAAACGCCATCTGCAATGCAGTCTGTACATGGCATGAACAGCACGCCAAATAAAACCAGGAGCTCTGCTGTGACAGCGGCAGAGCCCCCAAATAGATGTTAAGTGTAATTCTGTGCATATAATTATGTTCTATATGCTACTGCTGCCTTTTAACCCCCTATAGGCATCACCCCCAAATAGTTTATTTTTCCAGCCCTGCCATGCAATGTAAAGACAGATGTGTTGTGATGTATTATTCTCCTTTTATGTGCCATGTGTCAGTTATGGAAATGTGTGAGCACTGTCATATCACTATCTCTGGGAATTGTATCTGAGACGATAAGAATCAGACAGAATTTGTAGAAAAATAAAGAAATGAGCTCATCTAAATATCCTGAGCACGTCCCGCTCACAACTCCACAATAACGCATAAAAAGCCATTTTCCAACCCCATTTGAGCATATTTTATGAAATTTTCATAAAAGTATACATAACGTAGAATTAGGGATATTTTTTCACGGAAAATTCCAATATTTTCTCCATATATCCTATTTACTTGCTTGACAAATGTGGTAAACTATAATACACATTTTAATACCATTAAATTATTGAAGGGGGTCGATTCTATGAAGATTGAACGTCTAAGTGAAAATCAGATAAGATGCACACTCAACAAAGCCGATCTCACCGAAAAGCAGCTCAAGATCTCCGAGCTTGCCTATGGCACACCGAAGGCAAAAGAGCTCTTCAAGGATATGATGCAGCAGGCATCTGTAGAATTAGGCTTTGAGGCTGACGACACTCCACTTATGATCGAAGCCATACCGGTATCACCAGATTGTCTCATACTCATTGTGACAAAGGTTGAAGATCCGGAAGAACTGGATACCCGCTTTTCCAGATTCTCAAAGACCAGCGAATATGATATTGATGACGATGACGAATACATGGATGATGATGACATAGATGACGATCTTGACGACAACGATGAGTCCAGGGATAACAACGGAACCATCGCAAGACTTGAGATCAGTGGATCCGGTTCCGTTCCACAGGGCGTAAGAGAGGCACTTGAGGGCATTTTCAACACCATATCCGGACTTGCCGGAACCGCAGGAGATTTTGCCGCTGCGGCAAATGGCAGCAATGCATCATCTGATGACAGCACCACAGGCACTGCCGCCAGTACAACAGGCAGCACAAAGGAATCAGGTTCAGCAAGGGAGAGCATGTGCTCACTGTACATCTTTGACTCACTTGCAACCATCATAAGTGCAGCAAAACAGGTTGCTTCTTTCTACTTCAGCGAGAACTGCCTGTACAAGAATCCTTCCAACGGAAGATATTATCTGGTTCTCACGAACAGCAATAACACAAGCCAGGAATTTGTGAGAGTCTGCAATATCCTTGCAGAATACGGAACAGCACAGAAGCTCACATATGCCATGCCGGCACATTTCAAGGAGCACTTCACCGCTATTATGCCGGAGGAAGCACTTCAGACACTGTCAGCATTATAAGTAATAGCCAGAGATTCCGGCGCAGCAAAAAAGACGTACCGCACAAGCGATACGTCTTTTTGTTTTATATGTCAATATCATCATTCTCGATAACTGCTTTTGGATTGGTGTAGAAGAGCTCCGTCATGTAATCCTCTCCATACTTTCGCTCTATGTACTCAGCACACTCCCTGAGGTATGGTGCTTTATCCTCTGAATCCAATGCATCACTTGCCACAAAGTGAACAAGCTCTCCCTTGAGAAGCTTTCTCGAAAAATTCTTGATGTCATGTCCAAGATCTCCAACCACAGCCGATGCACTTATCTGTACATATGCACCAAACTGAATGAGCTCCTCGACCTTGTCATCGTCTTCCTCAAGACATTCATACTGTTCTACATTGGCAACTATCGGTATATATCCGTCCATATTGATGTCTCTTATAGCTTCAGATATCGTCTCAAAATCCACATCGTAAGGGAATCTGATCATAACATACTTGCTGTCTGCCATGGAATCCAACTGACCAGATATGATCTTCTGGTGGTTCTCATCGTTATACTCTATCTCTCTTCCAAGATAGACTCTGTAATCCGGATCTATCTTCCCAGCTTCAACGTTGAGCTGTTCCACAAGTCTGTCCAGTTTGTCTCCATCCATTATCGGATTCTTCTTGTTGTATGGCGGGGTGGCAACTATCGTCCTTATTCCCTCATCATACGCTATTCTGAGCATCTCTGCCGCTTCCCGGAAATTATCCGGTCCATCCTCTGTTCCCGGTAAAATATGACAATTAATATCTATCAGTCCAAATATTCCCTGCCCGGGAGGATTTGTTCCGTCTGTCTTCATATATCTCTCCATCCTTTATAGTACACCTGGTTACTTTGGCAAGTATACTACTCAGCCTCCTTTTTTGCAAGATAATCATTGATCTCCTGCTCAAGCTCCTCTGCATCAAGTCCATGAACGGCTGCTGCCTCCTCAAGACTCTCTCCTGCTGCTGCAAGGCATCCTATGCAATGCATACCTGCTGCCATCAGTATTGCTGCATTTCCTGCATCAACTGCAAGAATGTCATTTATAAGCATGTCTTTACTTATCTTTACCATTATTTATATCCTCCTTAGATTGCGCTCTTACTCAGCATTCACATTATATTATACCCAATTTTAAATGTCTATCCCTTTTATTGTTACTTATTGATAAAACCCGTTGTTGATAAATATTATTATCACTTGCTAATTAATGAGTTTTGTTTTACAATAAGCGTGTGATTATTTTTACTTTATAAGGAGGAAACAATTATGGCATTCGTTATTGGCGATTCATGTATCGGTTGTGGTTCATGTGCTGGTGCTTGTCCAGTAGGTGCTATCAGCGATAATGGCGGCGTATTTGTTATCGATGGTTCACAGTGTATCTCATGTGGTGCTTGTGCTGGTTCTTGTCCAGTAGGAACAATCGCAGAGGAGTAATCTACATGATCCGTAACATTCGGATCCATGCTAAGTAACTTATACTACAACTATTATAAAGAAAACGGAGCGGTAACTCGCTCCGTTTTCTTTTTATCTTTATTCCTCAACATAAGTGTAGGATTCATTGTGCCACTGGAGCATCATATCCGTATACTCATCTCTTGACACAACTATCTCCTTGTCCTCGACAGGATCATAATATCTTATGTCTGCCTCATTATAGCTCACTATGAGAACATATCTGCCATCGCTTATCCTCGATATTACCGGTATTCCCGAACTCACATAACCGAGGAGCATATCCAGCGAAAGACCTGTAACATCTATGCCCTGTCTCTTTCCAAGAGAGTTAAGAGCCTCGACAGGATCTGTATACTGTGCTATATCATCCTCTGTCACCTGTACTCCCTGATACGTCAGAACCATGTACAGACAGTCGCCGAGTGACGCATCCACACTTCGCGTACTGCGATGGAATATTCCAGAGGCAATGGTGTTGTATTCCTGGCTCTCAGCCTGCCTGTATATTACCTCGCCTTCGCTTGACACCACTATACCTGATACAGACACTGCATAATTTATCGCATCACCCGCCACGTCATATATCTTTGAAAGTCCAAGATTGTCGTACACATGATAGGTCACCTTATCACGCACTACTGTCATTATCATACTTGCAGCATCAGGATCTATCTTTTCCTTTGTTATGTTCAGCGCCGGTATATAGCTCAGATACATATTTGACGGGACCGTAAAATACAGCCTGTCATATCCGGTTATGGATGACAGATGGGTAGTTCCTATCGTCTCCTTTGTATCGTCCTCCTTGAAGGTTATGAAATCATCGTCCACAGACTTGAATCCACTGTCGGATTTCTCTCCTCTTGTCAGATACAGCAGATTCGTATCCACATCAACCTGCATCAGATAATACCCGCTTTTTGCGTATTCCTTTATCTGCTCGCCATCGCTGTTTACTATATACAATCTGGATGCAGGTATGTTATCTCTGGACTCCTCGCTGTACCTCGTACCAACAAATGACTCAGCATCCACATCAACCTGCGCATCAGATATGCTCGACACTCCGTATACCATATCCGAGTCCTTAAAGCCATAGCATATCAGACATTCCCCTGCTCCGGCGGTGATCTCATAACTCTTTCCGGTATGCATATTCATCAGAGTCAGCTTTGTATTGCTGCTCTGGTCCTCGCTCTCTCCATACGCCATAACTTCCATGTTCACCGACACCTTGACATCGCTGGCTGACAGTCCCTCCGCAATATAAGACTGCTGTCTCGTCCTCATGTCCACGGCGTTCACCTTTCCGCCGAGCATGTAATAAAACTTATCTCCGTCGTAATATGTCAGTCTAGAGGTCTCGCTCTTCATAGCCTCATAAGGCACATTGCACTCGACGAACAGAAGCTCGTCCACCTCCAGAGTCGTATAATCAAATGTATACAGCGCAACTCCGAGCTTTCCCTCATGATCTCCGCTGTTCATATATCCATACACCGCAAATGTCATATTTCCATCTTTGTCAAAGCTTATGATGTTCATGTCATGGTCGGCGTAAGTGTTTGAGTCATTTGCATGGTCATCCATTCCTGATCCGTACACCAGAGTTATCTGTCCATCGCCGTAGTCATACATCCAGAGCTGTCCATTTCTCACAAATGCGATCTTCTTGTTATCCTCTGTGTAGCGGTATTCCAGATCATCCGATGACACGATGCCTATCTCATACACATTGTTTATAGCATCTATGCCGTCTTTGTCAAAATACTCGTCCACATATCTGTCATAGCTGAGCATAGTGATCTTCGGCTCAGTCTCCGTAACAGTATCTGCATCCTGTTCATCCGAATAGGCCTCATCATACGAAGCTGTTTCGTCAAAATATATTCCATCAGTGCCGGCTCCGTCCGCCTCATCAGTCTGGCTGGCAACAGGCACATCCTTGTAGCTGATCTTATAGAACTCCTTAACTGTATAATAGCTCATGACATCCTGCGATGTGATGGACATGGCTTTATATTCCATCTCGATCACCGCATAGTTGACATCTATCTCCTTTATATATGTGTTTACATCGCTTATAACCGTAGGCTTAAGCCCATCCCAGAGGAGATCCGAGTATGCATTTGCAAGGTTCACATGTCCCAGTCCGTAGGAATCTCCCGTTCCGCCGCCCGTGTATTCCTGCTTGTAGGTTCCTATGACCGATTCCGACTCCAGCTTGTCAAATGCAAATGTCGCATCGTGGAAATCCTTTGCGGCATTCAGCAGTTGAGACTCATGATAATTGTCATTTACGACCACTCTGGTATAGTATGAAGCACTCCTGCCATCACCGCTCTTAAGCTTGACAACCAGCATATACTCCATATCCTGCTTGAGATCCATTCTCGCACTTATATCAAGCACATCGTAGCCATCAGTTCCCGAGGCCGCCTCCAGATCACCCTTCTCTATAAGGGAATCTCCGGATATCGACCTGATCTCATACGAATACGACGCATCCTTAAATGCATCATTCTCCACCATTATCTCAAGATTCTTATTCTCATCTATCGGCGTCACAGAGTCCCTGAGAAGTGTGAGGTCGACCTCCCCTGTATAACCATGCATACAATTGAGAAGCGAATCGCCATAGCACACATAAGCTAATGGCAACTCTGCATCCTTCATCTCCGCAGCCAGATTCTTGTAACTTCTATTCTGAAATATATTGACCAAATATATTGTGATCACAAATATTGCTGCCATCACAAGTATTCTCACAAGTACATTTATTTTCTTCTTCACTTAATAAAACCTTCTTCTACGTCTTCTATGCCTGTCGCGTCTCATACAGAATTCATTGCACACAAGCAGTTCGATTATATTTCTCATAACACAATTGGCGCATCCGGGTCCCTCTGGAACATATGGCGGTTCCTCGTACGAAGCTTCACCTGCCGAAGCCATTCCTGCATAACAATCCTCCGATATCTGCCCACTTTCGCTCAGATCATCGTACACCCTTCGCGCAACACGGCGCATCTCTTCTCTGTCAGGATATTGAACAAGCATCGGACTGCCCTCATACTCGAGCTTGTCACACTCCTCCTCCACGGCCATACTGACCTTTCGAAGTTCTTCCGGGTACATCTCCTTCATGTACTCAATATCCCTCATCATTTCATCTGTCCCATCATCACAGTCAGGAAGCATGATTCCTGTCGAACTCATACTGTATCCACCAGTCTCACCCATACCGGGTATCACAGGTGTCTTGATATTATAGACATTTCCATCCCTTATAAGCCCCCTGAGGTTTTCATCGTCCGGGCTGTAAGGAATATACTTAAATTCTTCACTCATACAAATCTCCCTATCTGCATTGTTGTATGTCTATTACATAGATATGCAAATGGGGAGAATGTGTGAATATCTCTGTTACTTTTTTCAGAGCTTACTTTATCTGTCTCCGAATGAGATTCCAAGTGTTCTTGCCTCGCTGATGATGTCGTCATCAGGAGATACGTATTTGAGCTTTCCTGCACTCTCTGAGAGTGGGATAGCTGTAACCTTGTTGTCAAGGAATACAACAAGCTTTCCAAAATCCTTTGCCTTTATGAGCTCTGCTGCCTTTGCTCCAAATCTTGATGATATGACTCTGTCATATGCATCCGGACTTCCACCTCTCTGGGTATGTCCAGGTATTGCTATTCTTATATCCTGTGTTGTGTACGCCTTGAGCTTATCAGCCAGCTCATACGCAACTGATGGATATGGATTGTTGGCTATCGCTTCTTTTCTCTTCTTCTTTGGAAGCTCTGCGATCTCCTTCGGAATAGCACCTTCGGCAACTGCAACTATCGTGAAGCCCTTGTTGTCCTTTGTTCTCTTGTCTATAGCCTTATATACCTTATCGATATCGTATGGGATCTCCGGGAGCAGGATCACATCTGCGCCACCGGCGATTCCGGCGTGGAGAGTTATCCAGCCAACCTTGTGGCCCATAATCTCAACGATAAAGATTCTGTTATGCGATGCAGCGGTTGTGTGGATACAGTCTATTGTCTGGGTCGCTATATCAACAGCACTCTGGAAACCAAATGTCATGTCAGTTCCCCACAGATCATTGTCTATGGTCTTTGGCAGACCGATGACATTGAGTCCCTCCTCACTGAGGAGATTTGCGGTCTTCTGTGAACCATTTCCACCTAAAACGCACAGGCAATCCAGCTTCAGCTTCTTATAGGTATCCTTCATGGACTTTACCTTGTCAAGACCATCCTCAGTTGGCTCTCCCATGAGCTTGAATGGCTGTCTTGAACTGCCGAGGATCGTTCCACCCTTGTTGATAATACCTGAGAAATCAGCCGGCTTCATCTTGATATAGTTGCCTCTAATGAGTCCCTTGTAACCCTCAAGGAATCCATAGATCTCAACCTCGTCAAACAATTCATACAAACCCTTTGCGATTCCGCGCATAGTTGCATTTAATGCCTGACAGTCACCACCACTAGTCAAAAAGCCTACTCTTAACATACTCTGCACCTCTTTCTTTTATTTTTCTTATGTACACAGACTGTCTGTATACATTATAAGTATACTCTTCCCTCAAGAGCCCTCAGAAGCGTAACCTCATCTATACACTCCAGATCTCCGCCTACAGGCACACCGCTTGCTATACGGCTGACCTTGATACCGGCCGGCTTCACAAGCTTTGATATATACATCGCAGTCGCCTCACCCTCCGGGCCTGAACCTGTAGCGATTATGAGCTCATCCACATCTTCATTCTGAAGCCTTCTCATGAGCTCGGATATCCTGATATCCGCCGGGCCGATACCCAGGGCAGGATTTATAACTCCGTGGAGCACATGATAAACGCCATCAAACTGTCCTGTTCTCTCATATGCCGCCAGATCCCTCGGGGTCTCCACCACCATTATCACCTTGTGATTCCTATTTGGTGAACTGCATATAGGACATACCTCCCTGTCAGTTATCGTATAGCAACAACTGCAGTATTTTATGTTCTTCTTTGCATTCACAATGGCATCGGATAACGCCAGCGCCCTCTCCTCAGGCATACTGATTATGTGAAACGCCAGTCTCTGAGCCGTCTTGGAGCCTATTCCCGGGAGTCTTCCCAGCTCTTCTATAAGTCTGTTTACTTCTCCTCCATAAACTTCCATTAGAACGGCAATCCTCCAAGTCCCATTCCACCTGAGATCTTGCCCATACTGCTATTGTAGTCATCCTCCTGTGCTCTCAGTGCCTCGTTCACAGCCGATATGATAAGATCCTCAAGTGTCTCTATATCATCAGGATCAACAACCTCAGGATCAAGCTTGATCTCCATGAGTTCCTTCTTACCTGACACCTTTGCAGTGACAACTCCTCCACCTACAGATGACTCATACACCTTATCCTCAAGTGTCTTAGTTGTCTCCTCCATCTGCTTCTGCATCTTCTGTGCCTGCTTCATAAGATTGTTCATATTACCAGGCATCATACCTCCTGGGAAACCGCCTCTCTTAGCCATTACAATAGTCCTCCTTATTCTGATTAAATAATTTATAATATGATATCATCATTTCTTATCTATTGGAAAGTTGATCTTGTTCAGGTTCAGTATATTCTCCGTCTCAAGCCTTCCATTATCACTGTGGGAATTCCTTGTACAAAGTATCTCAAATTCAATCTCTCTTCCAAGATATTCCTCGATCACACTCTTCACATGCTCCACATTCTCAGGCTTGTCAAAGTATAACTTCGGCATATCGTCATCCGTCAGCGGGATCATGAGCAGAAGTCTTCTGTGATCATCGGACAGTATGAGCTTCGTCCTTATGGCCGGATCAGCATCATTTCTCTTGAGATATCTTCTCGCAGGAACCGACAGCTTCTCCAGTATATCATTCCAGTTCTCCGCAGCTCTCTGCAGATCCTCGAACTCTGCCTTTGGAAGCTCCATTGCCAGCTTGTCCTGATATTCCTTCATGCCCTTCTGATCTATCACATCGTCAGCCGGGCTTACGGAGGCAGCACTTTGAACCGGCGCAGCCTGTATGCCATTTGCCTCAAGGTCATCAAGCTTCTTCTCAAGCATCCTTACCCTCTCGATCAGACTTGTGGTATCAACCTCCATCTGTGGTCTGCACAGCTTTATAACAGCCATCTCAAGCACTATCCTCTTCTGTGAGGAATACTTGATGCTGGCGGCTGTATCCGAGAACACGTTTATATATCTTACTATGGTGCTCTCCTCCATATGACCGGATATCTCTCTTATGCGTTCCAAATTCTCCTTGGTCATATCCAATCTGTCGCCCTCCGCCGAGGACAGCTTGACAACGAGTATATTCCTGAGAAACCATGTAAATTCATTTACGAAACGGCCAAGCTCACGTCCCTGCCACACAACTTCGTCAACCACATCTATTGCATGTTCAACATCAGATTCCAGCACGCACTCCAGAAGTCTTGCAAATGTATCTATGTCCACAGCTCCTATGGTCTCAAGCACATTATCATATGTAAGCTTCTGTCCGAGATTGAATGCAACGCACTGATCCAGAATAGACAAGGCATCTCTCATGGAACCATCACCGGACTTTGCGATATAATCTATCGCCTTCTTATCCGCATCAAGTCCCTCCCTGTTCATAAGCTCCTCCAGTCGATCCGAGATGACATCCACCGGGATACGTCTGAAGTCGTACTTCTGACACCTTGACGATATGGTTATAGGTATCTTGTGGGACTCCGTGGTAGCCAGTATGAATATTACATATGATGGCGGCTCCTCGAGAGTCTTTAACAGAGCGTTGAACGCTCCCGGAGACAACATATGAACCTCATCTATGATGTATACCTTATACTTGCCCTCAGTAGGAGGATATGCTACCTCCTCCCTTATCTGCCTTATATTGTCAACACCATTGTTGGAGGCCGCATCTATCTCAATGACATTAAGCGATGATCCATCCGATATGGCTCTGCAGCTTGCACATTCATTACATGGGCTTCCGTCCACCGGATGCTCACAGTTACATGCCTTGGCAAATATCTTGGCGATCGAAGTCTTACCTGTTCCTCTCGTACCGCAAAATAAAAAGGCATGACCAAGTCTATCATTCTTAATCTGGTTTCTAAGAGTGGTAACTATATGATCCTGCCCCTTTACCTCGTCAAAAGTATCAGGTCTCCATTTTCTATATAAAGCTACATACGACATCACCAATACCTACCTTTGTATCATAAAACTCACACAGACTATTATATCTGAATTTACATTTTATATCAATCAGATAAGCAATATTTGAATATGGTATTGCCTGGTGCCTATACACAGAACATCTCTGTCCGCAAGCTGCCAGCTCCTGCCCGCCGGAAGCCTGATCCCATTTATGACAGTTCCATTTGTGGAATCAAGATCTTCGACATAGATCTTCTCTGCATCCTCGTATATCCTTATGTGCCTTCTACTGACGCTGATATCCTCTATAACCTGATCCGCCTGTCGTCTGTCCCGCCCCAATACAACTCCCTCCGGCGTCACCGGAAATTCAGTAGCCACAATGCCTCCGTCTTCGATCAGTCTCACAGACAGTCTCTGCTCCTGTGCGGACTCTCTGCCATCGAGATTATGCTGTGTAAGCAGGGTTGTACAGTCATCCTCCGAGCCAAGCACCGTGGTATCGCCAGGTATTTCGTCAGCCAAACTTACATGTTCCAATGCATCAACATTCTGTTTTTTAGGTCTTCTGTTTTCATCTTCCTCCGCATATCGCAGCTCTGAGCACTCCACGCCCTCCTGTCCCCGCCGTTCATCCTCAGCAGCAGACAGCTTCCTCTTCATCTCCACATAGACAAATAACTCCACGGACAGCACGATGAGTGCCAGCATTATAAATCTCACATCCGCCGCATGCCCCTGTATATAAAATTGAACAGCCGCTATTCCCGTAAATGCCGCCACAGTAAATCCTATGAGTATGAAAAATATCCTATCATATTTGTTTTTCTCCGTTGTCGGTATCGTCAACGCCGCCGCACTGCTTTGATCCGTTCCGAACACCTCATCCATCAAAAGCTCCTGCTCACGGGCCGCAGCCAAAGATTCCACATTTCTTTTTCTATTGCCGGAGCAGCATTTTTCCTGCTCACGGGCAGAGACCTCATCCACATATTTCTGCATCCGCTCCATGTCATAATTTGCCGACACCACCATGTCATATATCTCATACATAAAATCCACAAGCTCAGTGTCCCTGTGATCTACCCTCTTTATGATCTTCTCCACAAGATTCTTTATTCCCATTCTGACATCCGTTCCCTGTCCCGGCACATACACGTATCTGAAACTCTTCTCTGCATCCGAGTAAAATATCTTGTCGGATTCTATCAGAAGATTGTCCGGCTCAAGCATGTATTCTCCCGTCTCCATGACCACACTGCACAACGATCTTATGAGAGCAACAGCCTGCTCCATGGACATTATCCCCCTGTCAGATATATCGTCCAGGCTCTTCATGCCATTTATTTTGCAGTATATGAACATATCTCCGTTGATGGCCCTGAATTCCGGCTGTATTATTCCCTCGACAAAATTATTGTACAGCATGTCCGTCTCATAGGAATTTATGGCTGCTGCACTGACCTCCACCACAAAAAAAGTGTTAATTCCCTCTACCTGGCAATAACTTACCATATTCCTGCCACCTCCTAAGTTCATTTCCTACATCCCTTATCTCCTGTCTGGCCGCAGTCTTTCTGTCACATCTGCCGTCATCTATCAATATCTGTATCCCCGGAAATGACTCTCTGTAAGTTATCTCCGCAACCAGATTCTTCCCATTCATGGCCATTTCCGCATTCACACCATCGGCACATATCACGGTCTCGGATACATTTGTGGACATCGCTTTCTCTGCACTGTCCGTATCCCCCTCACCACTCTCATTGATCCTGTATTCCTCTCGGTTGTACAGTACCAGATATGCCTCCCCCGATGCCGCCGCATGGTTAAACGCTATAAACAACATGTTCATCACCACAAACACGGCACACACAAGTATCGGTGTTATCAGGCACATCTCCAGAACTATAGATCCATTGTCATCCATATATCTGACTCCTCCTGTCTTTTCTTCTCTTCTCCTATCTTTTCCCGCACTCAGAGCACTGAGGAAGTCCCCCGCACTCTGACTTTTTCTTTCTGTATATCGTCCGCTTCAAGCCGGAGCAGCCCAGCGAATAGTGATATTTGTCTCCCTGTTCAGTGACATAGATCACACCATTGCTTTTATATCTTCCACAGATCCTGCACGCCGAAAGCCCGGAATATCTGTCATCCAGAACCTCCCCACTCACGCTTCTCACAGATATCCTGATATGGTAACAGCTCCGCGAGTTGTGGTACACCGAACCATTCTCAGCCACATACACATACTCATCATCATCGTCATCATCCTGCGACCTGTCATATCCCAGGTACGCCCTCTGTCTTATCCTGTCCACGCACCCCACGGTAGATCCTCCGGCAAATGGCAGATTGATCTTCAGCATATATCTGACCTTGAGGCACACAAATCCGTCATCCGACAGCTCTGCATTTATCACCTTAACCCCGGACATTCCGCCGTCGACATATGTGTTCACCGTGCCTTTGTCATCTATGTACTCCCTGATCTTCCTGTTCGCCAGCACGAGCGACACACCATCTGCCATACCTTCAGCATACGGCCCCATGTCCGCGCCCTTTTCGGCTAGCTCATACGCATAGCTGTATTCCGCAAGATACGCAGCCGTCTCATGTAAGCCCTCATATATCACAGTCCGTGTCCGTATACATCCGGCCATGGCAAACACAGTCAGCATGGCAAATATAAACACTGGCAGCACCAGCGATGCCTCCACACTGGCACTACCACGGTCACATCCCAAAGGAGCTGTCTTATATATTCTCCTGCCATACCTGATCCGAACAAAATCTATAGTAATATGCGCTTGGAGAGGCGATTTATCTTTCATATATTTACTTTTCAACATACAACAAGAGAACATATAACACCCCCCTTCAGGATATTTTCATATCTCAATAACTCACACACTGCCTGAAGCTGTACCTGTACAGTCCGTCATCTATCTTCGATACGCCCTCGTGATCTTCTATAAACGATGCAAATTTCCTGTCCTGACTGACCTCAACATCAAATGTCAGAGAATACATCATATTCTTCATCTCAAACGACTCATCCGTCTGTCTGAAATTAAGCTGTATAAGATCCGCCATCCTGTAATACATGCCTCCTTTATTCTCTATCAGAAGTATCGCCAGATAATCCCTGTAGCTCACAGCATCCACGCCTTCATAGTCCACGGAATCCAGATTCATCAGCTTGTCAAGATTGTTGATGTCCGTCACCCAGTATTCGTCTGTCTTCATAAACTGAACGCTTTTGCCGTCAAGCAGCAGCCTTATATCAACAATTGTCTCAGCATCCGAGCAGCAGATATTTCGCCGCCCCATAGGTGACCCCCGGCACAAGAGCCAGCACCGCAGCTATGGATGACACTTCGGCCATCTTTGCGCTGTCTGAGAGCAGATATGCCAGATTGAGCGGCAGTCTGTGAAGCACTATCCTGTTCACGACCCCCTGCAGATTGTCATGGTCATTATCCTTTCCGGCGATAATGTATTCCACCTCACACTCAAATGGTCTGTCCTGTTTCCTGTCAGTAAATGTATTGAAATTCGCCAGTGCATACCCGACACCATATATGTCATCCACTATTCCGGTCTGTGATCTCTCTCCATCCAACATGAGCTGCCTCTGGAATTTATCCAGATCGTCAAATTCTATGTCCTCCCACTGTCTCGTATCCTCCGCCTGTCCGTCTGACGGAAAGCCATCCAGATCGTATGCCTGATCTGACACCACCCGCCCGGATGGCGTGACAACATTCAGAAGTCCACCTGTCAGGATGCTTTTCAGCGCTTTTCTAGGATCCGTACCGCTCCAACTGCTCTCATCCTGATTCGACTCATTCTTACCATTTTCCACAGCTCCAGAAGCATCCTCCATGGCCTTATCCCCGGATGTTATCATCTCAAGAATGTCTTCTATTCCCTTCTCCTCCATGTACACCTTCATATGGTCGGTTATCTGCAGCTTCATATTCTCGCAGTCATTCTCCAGAAGTCCCCTGCACTCTGCCAGCGCCACATCTTCAACGCTCATATTGTCGCCCTGACCATTTTCCAGAGTATATTCCAGATAATCCTGCGCCATCTGCTCAAGCTTTCCCTCACCGTGTCCGCCAAATGTGCTGTCGACTGCCAGCAGATGATACTCCTCAAACAACTCCTTGTCGTACGCCGCCTTCACATCACAGGCTGCGCCCTCGGCCGCCATTGCGGCCTTGGCACTGCCCATTCTTATCCGCGCCATCTCAAGCACGGAGAGCCCCAGAAGCAGCATGGAGATCAGGATTATACTCAGAAAAACCGTTACATGTCCCTGATTTCTCATACAGCTCCCCCTTAATATATCTTCTTTGCACTCTTGTTGATCGAGTTCCATATGTTGTTCACCAGAGAAGTTATCTGCTGCTTGAATATGACGCACATCGCGATCAAGACCACCATTATAAGGATTATTTCGACCACTCCCATACCTGACTCATCTTCCATAAAATCTTCCCATCTCTTCATACATTTTTCCTCCTTAAAACTTATTATCTTAAAAATTTATTATTGCGGGCAGCATGACTATTACCATGACCACTCCCAGCAGAACCACCATCGGAAGAAGCAGCTTTGTCCCGGCTTCCTCCCCCTTTCTCTTCGCCATCTCCTTTCTGGTCTGCATTGCGTTCTGCTCCTCGCCCGCCATCATGATCAATATATCTCTCGTGCCTTTCTTCACATTCTGTGACAAAAGCGACATGAGCTTTATATACATCGGCAGATTTATCCTGTGCCCCATGTTGTAGTAAGCCTCACTCTCGGATACTCCTGCCTGGATCTCATTTAGCGTATAAATCAGTTCCCTGGTCAGAACACTCCCGCCCTGATCCGTACCGGCACAATCTTCCCTGCCACTCTTCACTATCCTTGCAAATGCACCTCTGACCGTGACTCCTGCTCCAAGATAGAGCGTCAGCTTATCCACAAGCTCCGGGTACTCCGACATGAGCTCGTCGGATCTCTTTTTTTCCATTTCCCGGATCTTCGACCTGTTTCCACCCCATATACAAATGGCTGCGAAACCACCGAGAAACAGTATCATAAGACCGCTTCCGCCTCCCGAGGTGGGCCTGACCGCATATCCGTTTATCTGCTCCGGCAGCGCCACCTCGCTCGAATCTCCACTTCCCGCCTGTATCTCCCTGATGCCTTCCCTTATATCCTTCAGAGCCTTTTCCCTGCCTGTCTCTTCCCTTCCGCACACGCGTATCTGATATGTTCTCTCCGCGCTCAGCTCCCTGTATGTAAGAACAGCCGTGATGGACACTATTCTGTCTTCTCCCTCCGCTATATCGCCGATACGTCCATCGGACGACACCAGCTCGTTGTCCTCGCTTATCCACTGCACATCGAGTCCGAGCGCATCCAGGTGATCCACAAGCTCCAGATCATATATCACTTCATCGGGGGATTCATTTTCCCCAAGATACAGGTCTTCAATCTCACCAAATCCCTGCTCAAACACAGCTTCCATATCGTCAGGATCATATTCCAGCGGCATGACATCCACATCAAAATCAGTCTTTTCTCCATCTATGTCAGTCTCCAGAGTGACGGTGGACACATCCCCTCCGTACCCATCTCTGGTGAGCACCACCTTATGAGGCGCAAATGCATCCTTTGCCACAAGGATCACCGCAAGAATACATGTCACCAAAAACGCCAGCAGGATCTTCGCAATAATGTCTGTATACATCTCCGCACATTTATCCCTCGCCGCGGCATCCGTACATATGTATACCCTCTTTATCTTCGTGAGCATCTTGTCATTGTCCATATGCGGTTCTATCCAGCCGTATATTTTTCCCGCAGCCCTTTTCAGCATATCCATCATCCTTTCACATATGTATATCTGTGATCTTTCTGCCCCATATCACCGTCGCCGCCGTGATCACCAGACACGCACTCATGGCAGCTATCCCCAGAGCATTGCCATACAGCGCATCCATATATCCGGGATTACACACCCTCAGATACAGAATGATGACAAATGGCATGGCAGACATGATATTCTGCTCCAGCCGTTTTGACGTTATCATCGTGTCTATCTCTTCCTCCACTTCCAGACGCCTGTCAATATTTTCAACCATCTTCTTCATCATCCTAATGAGATTTCCCCCGGAGCCCTTTGCAACTGCGACCACATGAGCAAATTCCTTCACATCCTGAAGTCCTGACCTGTCCGCCATATCCCTCAAAAGACTTTCAACATCAGAGCTCATCTCAAGGCCGTTTATTATGAGCAGCATTTCCTGTCTGATATAAGATTTCCCCTGATACATTCCGTCCAACTCGTGACAAGCTGGAACAAACGCTTTTTCCAATGAATATCCCGCCGCCATATTTGCGGACAGGGACAGTAGCATTTCCTTAAATTCATTATTAAGTTTATTCTTTCTCTGCCGGCATTTACCATCGGCAATTTTCCTGAGAAATACCAGAATCCCCGGCGTGAACACCAGGCACGGTATAAGACTGTCAAAGAAGAGCACCGACACCATCACCGCTATGACTGAATACACAGCGATACCGGTTACGATTTCCCTGACACTTAGTTTATAAGAATCATAATCTATACCCTGTCTCAGCACACATCCCTCCTTGAATCACTGCTCTCATTAACGCTTATAAGTCCAGCCGCCACGAGCTTTGATGTGTTGTGAAGATCATTTATCTTTCTAAGCATTCCTTCCACTCGCCCCCTGTCCTTTCCCATATTGCTCTCATGAAATTCATACAATTTATTCATGACAAATTCACCTCCTTCCAGCCCTGTGACCTCGCTTATCTCTATACATCTTCGGGATCTGTCCCTCAGTCTTCCAAGCTGGACAACTATGTCCACCGCCGACGCTATCTGCTGCCTTATCGCCAGAACAGGCATATCCGCACCCATCAGAACCATGGTCTCAAGCCTCGTCAGCATGTCCCGGGCAGAGTTTGCATGTCCTGTTGACAGGCTTCCATCGTGTCCTGTGTTCATGGCAGTAAGCATATCTATCGCCGCCGCATCCCTGACCTCACCCACTATTATCCGTGAAGGTCTCATTCTGAGGCTCGTCTTGATAAGATCCCTTATGCTCACCGCATTTTCGCCCTCGACATTTGCACTTCTCGCCTCAAGGCTCACCAGATTGTCGATGCCCGCAAGCTGAAGCTCCGCCGAATCCTCTATCGTGACAATTCTCTCATCCGCCGGTATATACCCTGACAGGGCATTCAGAAATGTCGTCTTGCCCGCGCCGGTTCCTCCCGAGATGATTATGTTGTAGCCCGCCACGACCAGATTCTTCAGGAAATCGGCAACCTCCATGGTGACTGATCCGATCTCCACCAGCTTGTCCATGGTCATCTTGTCCTTCGGAAACTTTCTTATGGTCATCACGCTGCCGCTCAGGCTCACCGGCGGCAGCACCACATTCACTCTCGAACCATCCTTAAGCCTTGCATCCACTATCGGCGATGCCTCATTTACTATCCTGTTGCACTCCGCTACGATGCTCTGGATTATGGTCTTGAGCCGTTCCTCGCTCTCAAATGCCTTGTCATACCTGTACATCCTTCCTGCCCGCTCGACAAATATATTGCTGCAGCCATTTATCATTATCTCAGTCACCGCTTCATCGTCGAGAAGCTCTGACAATATATCAAGCCTCCTCAGACTGTTGAACAGTTCCTTCTTCAGCGCAAGCTTATCCCTCACGCTCAGCACATTCCCGGACTCAGATTCGAGAATACACCTGTCGATCATATCGCTGACCTGCTCATCTCCTATGTCACCCGACATATCTATACTCTGCATGACCTTGCTTCGTATCAACTGTCTGTCATCCTGTTTCATCTTCTGCTTCCTATTTCACTTTCTATAAATCTCAGCATCTCCGCACTTCCCGGAACCGCCAGCGGCACGTTCAACCTGTGCAGCCTCCGAGCAATCTTGCCGAGCTCCCTTCTCTCCAGAACCCTCTCGAACATCCCAAGCTTGTCCTGGGACAATTCATCCTTAAGCTCCGGAACCATTATCTCGTCAAATGCCCCAAGTATCGCCAGATCCTTGAGAACCGCCTGTCCCATATCAAACACAACCGTTGTATATCTGCCCCATCTGCGGAACTCGTCTATGAGCCACACCATATCCTCCGTGTCCAGCTCCAGTGCATCTATGTACGATCCCAGATATCCAAGCACGCTGTATTCCTCAAGCTCCACGATATTTTGCTCCATATATCCGGTCAGATCCGGTGACCTCTGTTTCACCAGATATATCACATTCGCCAGAACGTCCTCATGGTCGTGAAATGCACTGTACTCCTCCATGCCCACATACAGGCCGCCCCGCACCTCATCATTCATGCACAGGCTGACCGCAAGGTTTGTCTTACCACACCTCCCTATGGGTGATATAACTGCATACGACCTGAACAGCTTTCTTCTGCGGTCCGTATCGTCTATATTCATATATCTGAGGATCTCTGAAGAAATGTTCCGTACCCTGGAATATTTGAATATCCTGTTATGGCTGATCTCTTCTGATCCATCGACTCTATCCCTCGTCATAAATATCATCCGGCAGGCCACCGGCACTTTGCTCTCATCCAGAGGAATATTCTCATCCATCAGCAGAACATCCAGAGTCTTAGTCTCAAGATACCCATACAGTTCTCCCTCCGATGAAAATGCAAGCGCAAACAGCGGATTGTCCCTGTCCGAATTGATATGGTTCATAAGACTTATCATGTAAGCCCTGTCACCATCCAGTATTCCAATCTTGTACTGCTGAATTTTGTCACCTCCACTCTGTAGTGCACACGTAATACATGACTCCGCCCATTATGGCAGCAGAGAAATGTACCCTGGACTTCATCAGATTCCTATAAAATTGTTTTGTTGAAATTTCTTTACGATTCGTAACTGACATTAAAACTTCTTTTAAAAGAAAAAATAAAGATATAACTCCTCCGGCCAAAAAGGAGTAAACAATCACCCGGATCACATCGGTTCCTACAAATGTGCCAGCCGTCGCCAGCAGCTTGATATCACCTGCCCCCAAGGCTTTTTTATGAAATAATACAAACAAGATCACCACAGGAATAACACAGCCTGCCACACTGCTCAGAAGTCCATCACACGGTCCTCTGACAACTGCCGACATCAGGAATCCCTGTATCATGCCAACTGCGATAAGCCTGTTCGGAATCCTCCAGTCTCTGAAGTCCGATACCACCGCCATGCTCACAGTTGCGATCAATGGTATTACATAATATATGATCTCTGTCCTCCCTTCTCTCTGAGTTGTAAGCACACCTTACACCCTCTCTCAGCCTTTGTAAAGGGGGGATTTCATAAAGAAAATTTTATAAATTGCGGCAATATACAGGCTGTATATTGCCCAATTTCAATATACAAAAAGCCCGTCCTGTTACGAACGGGCTTCTGATTTTACAGCATGTATATATAATTTTTTTACTAAAATTGTCCATTTCCCATGTTCTGATTGTTATTTGGGTTCTGGTTATAGTTCTGGTTAGGACTCTGATTAGGATTCATATCAGCCTGCTTCCTTGCCGCCATGGCATTATCAATGTTCTGTATCTCGCTCCTGCTTATGGCTATACTGTCCTGAAGAACCTTTACATTGTTGAAATACTGGAGCAGCTCCTGAGGTGGATTCTCCTTGTTCCGCTCGTAGAAATACTTGCCAATCTCAACCATGTTCCTGTCGATCATCTGCACCTCATTTGATATCTTGTTGTTGAGCTTTGCCTTCTGCGCTGCGTCCTTCGTCTCATCCACCGCATTATTTGCAAACTTCTTGGTCTTGTTGAACACATCCTGGAAAAAATCTGACATATCATATACCTCCATGTAATATAGATCTTTCTTTATCTGCCTTAATATATCCATGTAAAACTAAAAAAACCGGGAATATGGGTGTTGATTCCATAATCCCCGATTTTTTATTTGACTTTGTTTCTCACTATGTCATGTATACTTATGACCTTTCACATCAGTCGTCTATGTACTTATTCAGTGTATCAACCACATCATTGAGATTATAAGGCTTTGCGATATAATCATCAAGCTGGTTCTCAAGGATCCTCTCCTTGTCACCGAACATGGCTCTCGCCGTAACCGCAATGATCGGAAGTCTCTTTCTCTTCTCCTTGCGCTCTATCTCCCTGATCTCCTGTGTAGCTGCTATACCATCCATAACTGGCATCTGTACGTCAAACAGTGCCGCATCGTATATCTTGGTCTTGAACAGCTCAACAGCCTTCTGACCATTCTCAGCTATATCGTATGAGAATCCTGCCATACCGAGAAGCTTACCGATAACCTGCTGGTTGACCGGCTCATCCTCTGCAACAAGTATCCTTGCCTTGCTGTGTGCATTGATGGAGAATACTGCAGGCTCCTCCTTCTCTTTGAGGAACTCATCTGCTGCATCTGCCGCTTTGATAACCTTGAGTGGTATCTCGACGATGAATGTTGAACCTATATCTTCCTTACTCTGAACTGTTATGTTACCACCCATCAGCTCAACGATCTGCTTGGTGATGACAAGTCCCAGACCTGAACCACCGTACTTTCTTGTATCTGATGCATCTACCTGGCTGAATCTTATGAACAGCTTGCTCATGTTAGCCTCTGAGATACCTATACCGGTATCTGCAACTGCCATTCTGATCTTAATCTTGTTGTCCCCATCATCCATGGATGCTATCTTGACTCTTACGCTTCCCTCGGATGTAAACTTGATAGCATTTGAAAGCAGGCAGTTGAGAACCTGCTGGATTCTCTGTCCATCACCGCGGACAAGCTTTGGAATATTGCTTCCAAATGAACAGTCGAGCTGCAGTCCCTTGTTGGTTGCGATCGGAACCTGTGCAGCAACTGTGTCCTCAATGGCAGTCCTGATGTCAAATGTCTCTTCCTTGATCTTGTACTTACCAGCCTCAAGCTTGCTTATATCAAGAATATCATTGATAAGTCTGAGCAGTGTGTCTGCACAGTTCTTAGCTGTGATAAGGTTATCTCTGTAATCAGCCTGAAGATCCTCAGCCATAAGTGTGAGCTGGAGCATACCGAGAATACCGTTTATAGGTGTTCTTATCTCGTGGCTCATGTTTGCAAGGAACTCGGCCTGTGTCTTGTATGCTGCATTCGCATCCACGATGGCCTTGCTGAGCTTCTCCTCAGTCTCCTTCTGCTTGGTCACATCTATGACTACCATGTTGATGTAATCAGCCTCAGACTTATACATAACCGTGTTGAACACCTTCTGAAGTGACTCCATGGTGATCTCAACATCCATCAGATCTCCCTCTTTGGTGCCGGAGTTGTTATAAGCTGTGAACCATGCATTGATATCCTGAAGTACCTCTATCTTGCTCTCCTTCAGTATCTTGTCCTTGTAGTCAGACACATCGAGCTTGAAATACTCCCCAAATATCTCATTGGCGTCTACTATCTCGTAGTTTGTTCCGTTGACAGGATCATTAACGATCCTCGCCTGTGCAAATCCTATAGGAAGGTTCATGAAAAGTTTCTTATACTTATCAGACTTTCCTGCTGATCCCATGTTGCCATCTCCGAATACCAGTAATACCAGAACAGCAACGACCGCTGCCAGGACGCCACATATAATAGCTCCCACACCTATACCGGCGACTCCCAGCACTCCCGCCAGCAAAGCCAGAACAGCCATGGCCAGTGCAAGCGGCTTAATCCCAATTTCCTTAATTTTGTCCATTAATGCACCTCTGTTTCTATAAATATTGCGTTTGCCACATAGACACTCCTATGCATATCCACATGGATACATTATATTATAAATAATTATTAAGGTCAACGCTCATATAGTTTTTTATGCTGAATAATGTACAAATTTTCTCTGTTATTTTGTACATATTGGACTACTTTTTATGGTCTCCCAGCCATTCTACCTCGTTATTATGCATATTTTATCTATCAACAGATCTGCATTACTCTATCGCTGCTTCATCATCTGTCCGATCCTCATCCTCTGGCTTCCCCTTTTTGCTGCCGCGCTTCTCCTTGATGGTCTTCGCATTCATAAGCAGTGCAAACACAAGCCATCCGGCAAATGTGAATATCAGGCCGCTCTTGAGTCCTCTAGGGAAATACTTGAACTCTATCACATGGTCTCCCTTCTCAAGATCCAGTGCGATAAATGCTCCCGCAACAGTCTGTATATCGGTCTTTCTGCCATCAACATAGGCAGTCCAGCCCGAATCATATGGTATGGATGTGAACATCAGGCCAGCCTCATCGACTGATATATGTCCCTTCACATATCCATCCTCAAATTTGTTGATATTTAACTGATTGTCAGCCCATCCCTCATACGCCTGGTCAAATGCAGCACCGTTGAGAGTGGCTATCGTAAGTCTTGCAGATGTATTGTCAGGTACACCCGCAGAGAAATAATACTCGACCTCCACGTTGGTTCCCTTTATCAGATGTCCCACATGGTATGTCTGGTACTGAAGTCTCTCGTAATTCTGCTCCTCACCGTTCACATATATCCTTATCTTGGTGATTCCATTGCAGTTCGCTATGATGTACAGATCATTCTGTTCCTCTGTTATGTCAAAGCTGAGTCCAAAGCTCACGATACCCGGTGTGATATCGGAAAGTCCAAAGTATTCACTGTACGGATTGTCATGTGTTATCGTGATGTCATTTGAAGAGCCAGTTACCTCCGGATATATCTGGCTGAACGTACCAGCCACCCCAGTCGACTTTTCCACGAAATTATTTATACTGTCAAACATATTCGATGCGTCAGAAGTCCAGTCTTTCAGCTCGTTATTCACCATGAAGCCCAGCTTGAGCGCCCGGCTGTTCTGGTATACATCAACGCCATCCACTGTATCCACATAGTCCATATCGTAGGACATATGCTCATCCTGTCTCCTGAACAAATATCTTATGCCCAGAACCGAACTTGACACCGGATTTGCTCCGTCAAACAGGAACTCATTGGCACCTGTGTAGAAACCAAGTCCGTGCATGGCATTCACAAGGTCATTTGAAACCGTCGAACCAAACAGGCTGACTCCCTGCATATTGTAATAGGTAGATTCATCCACCACCTTTGTGTTGTTGAGCTCCGTTCTATACGGAAAATGGCCTGTCTTAACAGAATCTATAGCGGCCTGCACACTAGCAGCATCGCCATAGTAATCCGGTATGTTCACCGTTCCGTTGCTCTCGTATCCCTTTGCCGCGCTGAACACGATCTCAGTCAGACACAACACTGAAAGTATAGCTGCCACTGCGAATCTGCCTTTGCCGCGGACAAGTCCCAGCACCAGGATTCCCGCCGAGTACACAGCAAACAGCACCCATGTGAGGATAATTACCGTCCTGTCCATATCAATATTCTTGTCTGCATAAACCAGGAAACCGAACGCCACGATGATTCCCAGGGCTATTCCCGGTATCTGCTTCTTGTCTGTATTTGCAATGGCCTCGTATCCCATGCTCAGCAGAATGAAGATGAACAGGAATGAAAATCTGTTCGGGATTCCGTACTGATCATGGAAGCCGTGCCATATATAGTTGAGCAGCGTATTGTTGAAGCTCATCATGAGAAATACGATCAGTATCACATTCTTAAGCTTCTCGTACCATTTGATCTTTGTATTGAAAATATATATTCCTATCAGCAGTATGGCAAATGTACCGCAGTACAGGTTCACACCGCCGTCAAACTGCTGGCTCTTTATCGGCTCAGTCAAGACAAACATCTGCTTTATCATATCCCATATGCTTCCGTACCACTCCCATTTAGGAAAATGTCTGGTGGCAGACGCCGTGGTGTTAAGCCCGATATAAGCCGGGATCAGCAGAAACGCAGACATAGCCGCAGCCATGACAGATGTTCCCGCAAATCTCAAAGTGTCCTCTGCGCCCTTGTATATGTTCTTGTGATTGGTGAGTATAAACTGGAGAACCAGGAACACACATATCATGAAACATATATAGTAGTTACACAGAAGTCCATAGAACAGACTGAGTGTGTACAGTCTGTAGTTGCTGCCGTCCTCCATCATCTGCTCGAAGCCCTGCATGATAAGCGGAAGTATCAGTATACAGTCCATCCACATGAGATTCCATGAATATCCTATGACATAGTTGCTGAGTGCATATGCCACAGCAAATGGAATGATTAGCAGGTTGTTCTTGTTCCTGCACTTGTATCCAAGATAGCTCGCCATGGTCATACCGGACAGAGCTATCTTGATACTTATGAGCAGGCACATCGCTATGTACAGATGCTCCCTACTGAACAGCACGATTATAAAGTTCAGAGGACAAGCCATATAGTAGGCGATTATGTCAAGCAGATTGCTTCCCATGCCTATGTCCCACGTATAGAACAGGCTTCCCTCGTTCACCAGTTTGTCATGATAATCAGAGAAGAATGGCAGATACTGGTGAAGACTGTCCACCATGGTAAGGCTGTGTCCGCCAAATGGTCCTATCTCCGCCACCACCCACAGCACGAACATAAATATCGCCGGGATGATAAAAGCGATTATCATGATATAGTTGTCAGCAAATATATCCTTTACAGGCTTTTTATCCTTCTTAAATACGAAGCATTTGCTGAATATATAGTTTATTACAAGTACAACTACCTGAATTATTATCTTTGATATAAACTCATTGTATCTGAAGGAGTCGCACAGCAGGTTGGTTCCAACGACCTCCACCACCATGGCAAACAGACGCATGCCCACAAATGATATGAACTCCCTTATGATCCGGCCTACGCTCTTCCTCTGCTCCGACCTGAACACGTAAAATCCATTTGCAAAGTAAGCAAATAATATGGCAAGCATTATCGCTATGATATTCGCCGCACTTCGCGACAGATCCGTCACAAGTCTCAACACAAAGAATGATACAAGATTCACAGCCGTGGTCATTCCTCCGGCTATAACATATCTGACCATCTCTTTCTCCATAAGCTTTTTTATTTTGTCTACATATTCATTCATATTTCCATACCGATTCCTTACATGATATTCAATAGTTATATCAAATATGATGTACTAATTATAGTTACATATTCTTAAATATTTGCTACTTGAAGTTCGCAAGAAGATATACAAGAGGTGAATTCCAGTAGATCGTTACCTCATTACATGAATAACTCTGTGCGTTGTCGACATAGCATCTTTCCTTTGGAATCTTTGCAAGAACAGCCTTCGCATATGGATCCTCAAGGTTTCCATCGGCACCGCCCACAAGCATTCCAGGCATTGCCTTGCCCAGTGCCTCTGAAGGTCTGTGGTGTGGATTCTCAGGAGTCTGTGAACCATATCCTGTCACATAACAGTAGCTGACTGCATTTCTTCCAAGTATATAGTTGAGCTGGTCTGCCGCATAGTCCACATATGAATCGTCGCCCAGAACCTTTGATGCCATGAGCAGAAGGATTCCGTTATCCGCAACGACCATGTTGCTTCCCCATACATAAGAGCCGCCTGTTGTTGAACCGAAGCCGCTGCCGGCATAGTTATCTACAAGCTTGTCAGCACCCTTCTTAAGTATCTCCTTCTCTGCTGCGCAGTCCTTTACATTTACACAGTAGTCATATATTCCATAATATCCGACATCCGCCCATCCAAGGCCGTACTTAACGCTTCCCTCGATGGCTGTCTTCACATAATCATTGTAGCTCTCATCACCTGTTGCGATATACAGCTCCGCTGCTGCCCACAGGTACTCATCGCTGTCATTGCTGTCAGGATACTCACCTGTAACTATGCTTCCAACGTTCTTAAAGCCTGCATCTCCCTGATGCTGCTCAAGATACTTCCATGCCTTCTGAGCTGCAGCAAGACATGAATCTGCAAATGCTGCATCGTACTTTCTGTATACAACTGAAGCCTTTGCCATAACAGCCGCAAAATCACCTGTTGCTGTGTTGGATATAGGTGAGAGTATCATCTGTGCAGTCTCCTCAACAGCAGCCACCATCTCAGGGAACACCTCTCCGGTAACCTTGTGATAAACTCCGCCGCTGGTCTCATCCTGCATCTTGAGCATCCAGTCAAGCTCGTATCTGACCTCATCCAGAACGTCAGGAACACCGTTGCCGCTCTCAGGTATTCCGATAGCGTCGTCCTTTGCCGCATACTCTGAATCCTCATATGTAAGGAGCAGATCCTGTACCGCCTTTGCGCCCGGAACAACATATCTTCCGTAGTCTCCGGCATCATGCCATCCGCCGGTCACATCCTTTGCAACATCTGAGCCGTACACTATGGCAGTTCCCGTGTGACATGCAGCGTGTGCAAAATCACCGGCTATGGCTGAATCAAGCTCTGTTCCACATCTCTGGTCATAGAACATGAGCACTGACGCCTTGTATATATCGTCATACACGCCATCCCCAACAGGGAACTCGTATGATTCTGCTCCGGTGTCGAGAACTATCTTGTATGTACCCTGATCCTTGACATCAGAGAAATCTATAACCGCACATTTGTCGCCCACAGCAGGATCGTAATCCCAGCCAGATACGTCACCCTTGCTGACTACCTTGTCATCAGCGACGCTCTTTACCTCGTAGCTCTTGGCGTCTCTGTCAGTCACTGTGGCAAGCTTCTTCGCATCCTTGCCGTAACCCATCTGGTTGATGCCAACCAGCTTTGGATCAGGAATACCCTCAACGCTCTGTGCGCTTGAGGCGTCAACTACAGTGAGCTTGATATTGTCAAAGTATACCTTGTGAGGCACGCTGTCATCACCAACACCCTCGAAATGTCCCAGATTCATACACATTCTAGGTGCCGGATCCGATGCCTCACTCATGGTGAACTGGTTGGATATGTGCTGTGTCTCAGTGCCTATCGTTATGTCATCCATCACATAAGCGTGGTAATCACCGCCATTTATCTGAAGTCTATACTGAATTCCTCTCTCAATGGTGCTGTGCACGTCAAATGACAGCTCATACACACAGTCCTGGTTGAGCTCAAATCCGTCATAGTATATCTGGTTCGCATAATCCAGGCTTCCTGTTCCGGTTATATCCAGACACAGTTCTCCGTTCTCTGCTCCGAGTACGGCCTGTCCGCCATTTGAATATGTATGGCACTCGTCCGTGTCATTGTCATCAAAGTTCAGGTCTATCAGGACATCCCCTGCCTTGACCTCTGTCTTCTCCTGTTCAGCCTCCTCCGAAGCAGCCTCCTCTGTCTTCTCCTCCGAGGTCGCAGCCTCGCTGGTCTCCGCCTGGCTTGTCGCCTCTGTCACATCGTCCTTGCCCTGACCTCCGCAGCCAGCCAGCATGGACATACCCATAGCCGCAGCCATCGCAATGGCCAGTACCTTCTTCATCTTTGCCATGTTAACCCTCCATAAACCTTATAATCTCCTGAAACGCCATATGTCCCCCAAAGATATCCAGTGCACTCCCTATGGTCACGTCTATCCTGTTCCTTCCGAGACTTCTGAGCTGTTCCAGATCGTCAAATGATGCCACACCTCCGGCATATGTCATCGGCAGCTTTCCCCATCTTCCAAGCATGTCCGCAACATGGGTCTCTATGCCTGACGCCTTGCCCTCCACATCCACCGCATGAACGAGATACTCGTCGCAGTATTCTGAGAGCCGGTCAAGCGTTGCCTCCTCCACCTTTACATTTGTAAATTTCTGCCATCTGTCAGTGACAATATAATACTCTCCGTCCCTCTTCCGGCAGGACAGATCCAGCACCAGATGCTCTCTGCCCACAGCCTTCTCAAGTGCCTTCAGGTTGTCGTAGTTGATCTCTCCATCCCTGAACACAAATGATGTGGCTATGACATGTGACGCACCCATATCTATGAACCACTGTGCATTGTCAGCATTTATTCCCCCGCCTATCTGCAGTCCTCCCGGATATGCAGCCAGAGCGAGCTGTGCCTGTCTTACATCGGCGTCATAGTATTCGCTGGACGCAGGATTGAGAAGTATGATATGACCACCCTTAAGTCCATAGCTTTTGTACAGTTCAGCAAAGAAGTCTCCGTCCTTCTGTGATACAAAGTTTTCATCTGCTCTGTCACCCTCATCACAGAGACTGCCTCCAACTATCTGCTTTACCTGTCCATTGTGTATGTCTATGCATGGTCTGAATCTCATATCGTCTGTCTCCTGTCGCTTTTGTCACCTTTTGGTGTAAATTTTGCTCATATAACTGCTATTTTATCATACAAAATACAAATATGACACAATAAATGGATTAACCAGGCAAAACTTTATTTGATTACATGGGCCAAAGGCTTTACAATAGATACAATTATGTGCTTTATGGAAAGGATGGGGAACAACTTATGAATTACTCACTAAAAGCCGAACTGGACAACTGCTATTCCTATGCCGATTCGCTGGACAACGACGGCTACGGTGCGCGCCAGAAGACAGGACTCAAGACAAGAGAGATGCTTCAGTTTGACCTGCTTCAGTTTCTTGCATATCTGTCCAGCTCCGACCAGGCAGAACTTACCCTGGAGATAAAATTTGTCCGCGAATACCTGAACCAGCACTTTACAACAGACAAATTCCGCACATTCAAATATGAGAGAACAACCGGGGATTTTGCCGTGACACCACCTAGATCCCTTACATATTTTGTACAGGGCGATCTGGCCCGGGCAAAGGTAAATCCCAGATCAGTATACCGTTCCAGAGATTACGTCAGAATGTTCAAGCTCATGGGTCAGGAATTCATCGCCTGCAACAACATGACTGACGACAACGAGATAGCAAGGCTCACAGGCTACTGCCTCATGCTCGACAAATATCTCAAGTCCATGAACCTGTACGCCATAGATCCAAGCCCACTGCTCGACAAGTACAACGCACTCCCAAAGAGTGCTTCCCCAGTCTCACAGACTCCGGCTAAGTCGACAGCTTCCGAAAGGGCTGAACCCGTCAAGGATGTGGACACTCTTCTCGAGGAACTGAATTCCATGACCGGTCTCGAGAGCGTGAAGAAGGACATCACCAACCTCGTAAACCTTCTGAAGATCAAGAAGCTCCGCGAGGAAAACGGCATGAAACAACCGTCCGTATCTCTCCACCTTGTATTCTCCGGCAATCCGGGAACAGGAAAGACCACGGTGGCAAGACTTCTTGCAAATATCTACAAGGGTCTGGGCATACTGTCAAGAGGACAGCTTGTCGAGGTCGACAGAGGCGGACTTGTTGTGGGATATATTGGTCAGACAGCCGTCAAGACAACCGAGGTCATAGAATCAGCCCTCGGCGGGATCTTATTTATAGATGAGGCTTATACTCTCACCGCAGGCAAGGGTGAGAATGATTTCGGCCAGGAGGCAGTGGACACGCTGCTCAAAGCTATGGAGGATCACAGAGATGATCTCATAGTCATAGTTGCCGGCTACCCGGATCTCATGGAACGGTTCCTGAGCTCCAACCCGGGACTTCGTTCCAGATTCAACAAATTCATCACATTTGAGGATTACACCGGGGACGAGCTTATGTCCATCTTCGAGAGCATGTGTTCCAAGCAGGAATACAAGCTGGACGATGATGCCCGCGCATACGCCTCAGAATACTGGCACGAAAAAGCCGCACATCACGACGATACATTTGCCAACGCCCGTGAAGTCCGTAACTTTATGGAATCCGCCATATCCAGGCAGGCCACCAGAATAGTTTCCATGGACAACATTGACGTAGCCACACTTGAGACCCTTACAAAGGAAGATCTGATGGCTTAGGCTTGTAATATTTTTTGGATAAAGAAAGAGAGGTATTTTATTTTGAACAGATCATTATCGACAGATAATCCTATCATGAATTTTCTAACCATAGTGTGCGATATAGTAATATTGCATTTTCTGTGGCTGCTGACTTCCTTGCCAATCCTCACGATAGGTGCATCGACCACAGCACTCTACTACACCACCATGAAATGCATCAGAAACGGTCAGGGCGGCGTGGTCAAGCTGTTCTTCAAGAGCTTCAGGGAGAATTTCAAACAGGCCACAGGGATAGGAGTTCTGGCTCTGCTTGCCGGTGTCCTGTGTGCATTTGACATGTGGTTCGCCGTGAGCAGGAACATCAAGAGTATGCTGGTCATATTCACCATCATGTCACTTATCTACCTGTTCACTGTACTGTATGTATTCCCACTTCAGGCGCAGTTTGAGAACACAGTCAAAGCGACCATCAAGAACGCATTCCTCATGTCCATCAAGAATCTTCCATGGACACTTCTCATGGTTGCGATAACGGCAGCGATCGCAGCGGGATGCTATTTCAGCTCCACCGTGCTCGGTCTTATGCTCATATGTGTCGCAGGACTTCACGCTTATCTGTGCTCACTGGTATTTGTACACATCTTCAACGAGTACATGCCGGAGGAGGAAGAGAAGAGCGACGAGGACTTCCATATAGTTGACGATACAGACGAGGACTAACACCCCTTGCCAACACATACAGATGAATAATATACATGGCGTGCGCCGGCTTTCTTCAGAAGGCCGGCGCACACGTCTATGGTGACACCGGTTGTATATATGTCATCCACAAGCAGGATATTTCTGTACTCCGGGTACACTCTGCCTATGTCCATGGATGTCTTTATGTTGTTTGCCCTCTCCAGGTTGTCCAATTTCTTCTGCGGTGTGGTGTACTTTCTTCTCACCAGCATATCCTCACAGAATGGAAGCCCCAGTTCATCAGCGACAACCTTCGCCAGTACAGCCGCCTGATTGTAGCCGCGCTGTCTCTGCTTTCTCCTGTGCAAAGGTACACAGGTGACCGCATCTATTCCATACCTTCTGACATACGGGCGCACCTTCTCCGCCATCTGAGCTCCGTAGAAATCACAATATTCTTTTTTGTTATGGTATTTTATCGCCAGAACACTGGCTTTGACGGGTTCCATGTAATTAAATACGGGGAAACCTCTTTCGAAATTTCTTGAATGTTTTTCACAGTCCAGACAGAGCTCCCGCTCTTCACTGTCGACCTCCTTGCCGCACACCATACATGACGGAGGCTTCACATAGGGAAGGCTGTTATGCCCTCTGCATATCAGCCCTTCTCCCATCGGAAGCACCTCGTCACATATCGCACACCGGCGGGGATACAGGAGATCCGTGAGCAGTCGTCCGAACCCGAACTTATCTGCGCATCGTTTCATCTTCTCTCCATCTCCCTGAGTCTCAGTGCAAATGAGGTGTATCTCTTCTGTTCATCCTCATTGTCTATCATCGTATTTACCAGTCCTATATTGCCCACTATGACCACGCTTCTTCTGGCTCTCGTCACCGCCGTATACAGCAGGTTTCTGTTCAAAAGCTTAGGTGGGCATCTGAGAAGCGGGATCACAACCACGGGATACTCACTTCCCTGCGACTTATGTATGGTTATCGCAAATGCATGCTCAAGCTCCTCAAGCTGGTTGTATGGATACTCAGTCTGTCTTCCATCGTCAAATTCCACCACGATCCTCTGCTCGTAGTCGTCAACAGCCTTTACAAATCCAATATCGCCGTTGAACACTCCGACTCCTTCCTCCTTGGCAAATCTGCCCGACGGATCCAGTATCTTCCACTCCTGCTTGTAATTGTTCTTGACCTGCATGACCTTATCGCCCTGTCTGAACACCACATCGCCCCGGTCATGCTCGGGTTTTCCATGTCCCTCCGGATTGAGGACATCCTGAAGCTGCTTGTTGAGGTTCTCAACACCCATATCATACTTACGCATAGGTGTCAGCACCTGTATATCCGATTTATCCACACCAAAATATGATGGAAGCTGCTTTGTCAGAAGCACCTTGAGCTCTGCCACGATCTCATTGTAGCCATTCCTTGGAACAAAGAAGAAATCCCTGCTCTTGTTCTTGATCTCCACATGCTCTCCATCCTTTATCCTGTGGGCATTGCCTATGATATCGCTGTCCTCGCCCTGTCTGTATATCCTGTCCAGCACCGACACGCTGAACACACCGGACGCTATGATATCCTTGAGCACATTTCCCGGGCCAACTGACGGAAGCTGATCCGAATCACCCACAAGCACAAGTCTTGTGCCCGGAGCCACAGCCTTGAGCAGACTGTAGAAAATGCTGCTGTCAACCATGGACATCTCATCTATTATGATAACATCGGCCTCAAGTGGATTGCTCTCATTCCGCATAAATGTATACGCAGAAGTCTCTTCTCCTTCCACTCCGCCCGTAAGCTCGAGCATTCTGTGTATGGTCTGTGCTCCGTATCCTGTGGCCTCTGTTATCCTCTTGGCTGCACGTCCTGTAGGCGCAGCGAGAACTATCTTCATCCTGAAGCTCTCGTATATCTTGATAAGTACATTTATGATCGTTGTCTTTCCGGTTCCAGGGCCTCCGGTTATGACCGCAACGCCGTGATCCACGGCATTTCTTATGGCAAGTCTCTGGGCATCAGCCAGCTTCATATTCTCTGACTTTTCTACCGTCTCAACAACCTTGTCTATCTTGAGCTTTGCCTTTGAGAAATCTATGTTGAGCTCACACAGAAGTCTTGCCGAATTGAGCTCCATATAATAATTAGGTGCTGCATACACGGCATTTGTCACGTTTGACTCTGACTCCGTATCCAGCAAATCCATGTCTATGTCAGCCACCGGATCATCAAGGCTCACATCTGGGAGCTCCCCTGAATCTGGATCGTCCTTCAACTCCTTTATGATTATCTTGCCGGCAACGCTGAGCTCAAGTATCTGATTGCATATAGACATCTCAAGCTCCGGATCATATGGCATGTACTCATTCATCAGCAATGAATATGTCTTGTCTACCAGCATCTTCTGGGGAATATACATATGGCCAAGTCCATTTGCACCGGATAGGGCATACATAATAGCGGCTCTTACCCTGAAATCCGAATCTCTTCCGATACCAAGTCTGTCCGCAATCTCGTCCGCTGTCCTGAATCCAACGCCCGTTATATCCTCTGCTATCTTATAGGGATTTGTCCTCACTATGTCGTACACTTCGTCACCGTATTCATTGTAGATCTTTACAGCGAGGTTCACCGGGATATTGAGACCGGTCAGGAACATGAGCGCATCCTGCATCTCTTTCTTCTCGTTGTATGACACGGCAATGTCTCTGGCCTTCCTCTCTGATATTCCACGTATCTCCGCAAGGCGCTCCGGCTCTTCCTCGATTATCCTGAGTGAGTCCATGCGAAACTTCTTCACTATACGTTTTGCCAGAGCCTCTCCGACACCCTTTATGATGCCCGAACCGAGGTACTTCTCAATACTGAGCACATCATCCGGCATCTTGATCTCACATGAGGTGAATTTGAACTGCAAATCATAAGTTGGATGCTCTACATAATCCCCCTCCGCCGATACATAGATTCCCTCTGCAACGCCGTGAAGATTCCCCACAAAAATATCTTCGCCGTCCTCGCCCTCAACGGCGAAGACGGCGTACCCATTGTCTTCATTCTTATATATAACTTTCTCTACGTAACCTTCTCTTACCAAGTTTTCTCTCCTCTGAAGACTGAGTCCTCAGCTCCTGTCTTAATTGTTCTTCTCGCTGAGAAGCTCGATGTACTTTCCTGTACCAATGGCCACCGCTCTGAGTGGATCCTCCGCTGTCATGGTGGTTATTCCTGTCTTCTCCTCAAGCAGCTCCTCAAGTCCGTGGAGCAGCGCACCACCACCGGTCAGAACTATACCACGATCTGCAATATCAGCAGCAAGCTCAGGAGGAGTTCTCTCCAGAACTGAATGAACAGCTTCACATATCTGGGACGCAGGCTCACGAAGTGCCTCCTCCGTCTCATCCGATGTGACCGTAACAGTCTTCGGAAGACCGGTTACAAGGTTTCTGCCTCGTATATCCAACGTTATATTCTCAGGTCTTCTGTAACATGTACCTATCTTGATCTTGATCTCCTCGGCGGTTCTCTCTCCTATGAGAAGGTTATGCTTCTTTCTCATGAATCTGACAACTGCCTCATCAAAATCATCTCCGGCCACCTTAATGGATGCACTGACAACAGGGCCTCCGAGAGAGATGACTGCTATATCGGCAGTTCCACCACCTATATCAACTATCATGTTACCACATGGTCTGTATATATCTATTCCTGCGCCAATGGCTGCTGCCACAGGCTCCTCAATTATGGACACATCCCTGGCACCAGCCGCATAAGTTGCATCCTCAACTGCCTTCTTCTCAACCTCTGTAACCTGAGAAGGTACACATACGCTGATCCTAGGTCGTCTTCCAAAATAACTCCTTCCGACAGCCTTCTGTATGAAATACTTGAGCATCTTCTCTGTTATCGTATAATCAGAGATTACGCCCTGCCTGAGAGGTCTGATGGCCACTATATTACCCGGAGTTCTCCCAAGCATAAGTCTCGCCTCTTCACCAATAGCCACTATCTTATTAGTATCCCTGTCGTATGCAACTACTGAAGGCTCCTTGAGTACGACTCCTTTGCCTTTCACATACACCAGTATACTGGCTGTACCTAAATCTATACCAATATCTGCGCTTGCCATCACAAGTCTCCCTTCTATTCGTTCACGTCCCTTAATATTACAAGAGATGCATTGCTGCCGTCAAGCCATTTCATGCTAACTTCAGTCAAATCCATGATCTTGTCGAGACTTCTTATATAGCTTCTCCAGTTGACCTCCTTGCTGTCCGTAGCCAGATGCTGATCCGGACCTCCCATGAGCTTGTACTTATCTCTGAGATTCTCTATAAGGAGCTTACTGTCCTTGTCTGTAAAATCATATCCAAGCATATCGTTCAGAGTCCTGTTCGAGAACAGCACTCTTCCAGTATCAACTTCTCTAATAAATATACCCTCATCAATATAGTTATATGTATCGAGGAGAACACTGTTTATGCGTTTAACACTGTCATCGCTCTCTATCTTCTCAAGGGCACTTCTGAGTACATCACCTGTCTGCTTTACAAATTCAATCTCCTCTGTGGTCCACAATTTGTTGATAGAGGTATTCGCCAGCACAAATACCGCTCCATAATTGCCATTGACATACACAGGAACTGCGGTAAAGCTCTTAACAGGCCCCCCTGACATGATCTTCTTAGCTGCTTCATCCATATGCTTTGCATCTATCACAAGGTATCCCTTGTCCACCAGCTTGCCCGAGCCCTGACCATTCTGCCATGATCTGAACTTCATGTTGGCGCGCTGCCACTCTGTCACATACTCCTCCGCAGACATGCTCTGATTCTTGGACCAGATATACTGGCAATCCAGATCTCCCTGCTTGTCCTTCACATACAGGGCTGCCACGTCAGCATTTAAGACCTCGCCCACCTGTGCTATCACGTCATTGATAACCTGCTGGGAGCTCTTATCTGAAGTGTTCAGGGCATCAAGCAGAATCTTCTGCCACTGCAGCTTGTTCTCCATTATGACCTCCTCTGACTTGGCACGGATCGCCTCCTTTGCCAGGATCTGAGAGCTGAATGCGTATTCGGAGAAAATGCGTCCAAGCTGCCACTGCACCTTGTATACACTCTCCATTTTCTTCGCATCCTCGTCATCATATGAGCAGCATATCCATGTTGCCACATGCTTGCCATCTATCATGATCGGTGCACCACAGATCATACTTCCCGTGATGTCATCGTCCATCTCCATCATAACCGGAACATTGTTCCTGAGAACTACCTCATTGAGCTTCATATATATCTGCTTATACTGAGGCTTCTCAAACATATCATAGAAATAACCCATATGCTTCTGAGGGCCGGCCGGCTCAACCATCTTCTTGCCCACAGGATCTATGATAGTTGTATAAAGTCCTGTGAGTGCAGAGAACGCCTTCGTTATCAGAGTCCACTTCTCGGTATCTATCTGATTCCTTTCCTCATCCGACTGGGTATTTGTCTTCATAATGTATGAGAGCTTGTCATCGAACTCCTTCTTAGCGCGCTCAACACTGTTCTCAAGAGCCTTCTTGTCCGTAATATCAGATATAAAATACTCAACCGTGTATGTGTTATCAGCCGCCTGTGTCACAGAGCTCTGGGACTTCACCCAGATAACCTCGCCTCTGTCGTTGACTATCCTGAACTCTTCCTCGTAGTCCTTGTCCTCGCGCTTCGTGGCGTTTCTGACATTCGCCATAACCCTGCTTCTGTCCTTCGGATGTATATAATCCTCTATGAGTCTGTCACCAAGCTTGATGGCATCCACATTTATTCCCATCTGCTTGGCGTTCGGGGTTATATACTTGAAGATCGGTCTGCCATTCTCGTACTGCTGTACCATGACAAAGCTCTTGATCTTAGACATGGCAGATAATATATACGCCGCCTGATCCTCATTGTATCCTGTCTCCTTGTCCTTTATGAACAGGAGCTCTATTCCATCCATGTCGCCATCTGTGGTTCTCACGATGTGACACTTAAGTCTCATCTTATTTATATCTCTGTGAGCTGATACGATCCTAGTCTCCATCTCAAAATCATCCACTCCGGTATTCTGAACCTTGTAGAGCTGTCCGATCAAAAGGTCATAATCACTCTTAGGGAGCAGGTCGCTGAGTCCCACCAGCCCACTGTAGAAATTGCCATCTGTATATCCATACTCAGATATGTTCTTAGATACGTATCTCGTTCTCCATACACCCTCCGGCTTATACAGATACAGAGCTATAACGCCTATATGGTTTATGATCCTCTCAAGACTCACGCTTCCTATCGTAACGTCTGATCGAAGCTCAAACAATACCATATACGCCTTCTTGTCACCATATTCAAACTGGTTGACAAATCCACTGACTACATATCTGTCCTTGTCGTTAACTATAAGTCCAAGTCTGTGCCATATGATAGCCTTCTTGTCGTCAAGTGTCGGCCAGAACTCATCGCTGACCATAAACTTATCCGGCTCCATGGCAATGGATTCAACATCCGAACCCACGATCTTAACTGCGGCATTGTTTATGCTGAGGACTTCACCATCCTCGCAGAACACAACCGCAGGATATTCAACTATTCCCAGAAAATCTGAATAACCACTAAGTCTGTTTATCTCCATAAATATCTCTCCATATATCCACTGCACAAGTGCAGTTTTATCCCATTATTATACACCCCGTATATTATTTACCCCTTAATGCACATAAAACTTTCCTATGTCCCATCACATAGAAAAGTTTCATGTTACCATATATCATATATTACTACTGTGCATCCTCAGCATCACTAACCATAGCAGTTGCCTCGCTCTTCAGTCCGGTAAATGCCTTGTCGGCAACATCCTTTGTTGAAGCACATGCAGAAATAACATTGTCCAGTGATGACAGAAGATCTGACATATATCTGCTTACGCTCTCGCACTCCTTCTTCACATTGTTGCGAAGTCTGGTTGCATCATCTGTGGCTGCATTTCTTGTATTGGCAGCATCCTTCTGAGCTTCCTCTCTCATAACCTTGCACTCGTAATCTGTCTTTGCCGACAGAGCCTCTGCATCTGCGTGAGATTTATTTCTTGTCTTCTCTGCCTCTGAGTATGCCTCATCCTTCATGCTGTTGCACTTTGCCTCGGTCTGATCATACATCTGCTGGCACTGTATCTCTGTATCTGTCTGGAGCTTTGTGCATCTCTCCTTGACATCTGTCTCGTATGCCTCGAGCTCTGCAGTTATAGTATTCTTCTTGTCTGTGCACTCCTTCTCAGTCTGTGCGATCAGTGCGTCTGCGCTCTCACGGGCCTCAAGAAGTGTTCTTGATATTGACTCGTATCTTCCTGCATTCTCAAGCTCTCTCTGCTTGTATGCATTGATCTGCTCCTTGAGTGACTCTATCTCGCTCTCCTGCTCTGAATTGGTCTTCTTGAGAGTCTCTATGGTCTTGGAAGACTCTGTCATATTGACCTCTCTCATGGTCTTGAGACTCAGAACAGCCTCGCTGAGCTTGTTGACGTTCGCCTTAAGCTCCTCTACTTCTTTATTGTGCTTTTCCTTAAGTTCATCAATATAGTAATCAACGGATGCCTTATCATATCCACCAAACTTCACTGTCTTCAGTGATTCTACTCTATCGTCAGTTACAACATCTTCTACCTGTTTTGCCATGACCTTACCTCCGAAAAACTAATCCTATTGTAGATACTCCGTAATTATAGCACACATAATTCTGTAAGCAAAGTATTTTTACCTTTTATGATTACAAACCACTTTTTTTATGCTATATTGTAACTGCTCATTGAATTTAAATTTTACGGAGGATCATATAGATGAAACACCATTCAAAACTTGTCATATTAGGTCTCGCGGCAACCCTCGTGATGACATCACTCACAGGCTGTCTTCACCGCAAGAAGACCACCTATCAGACATACATGCAGAACATTCTCGACGTCAACTACAAAGGAAGCTTTGACGGATACGTGAAGGACAACGACGGCTCCGAGGAGGACGCCTCAGCCATGTACAGCGACAGCATAGATTATCTGGCCGGCCAGCTCATCAATCATTACTCACTGAACAACGCAGAGACAGACGAGGTGGATGCTATATTTGACGAGACCGCAAAGGTCATCTACTCCAAGGCCAAATACGAGGTGTCAAGAGCCTATAAGAGCGGAAGCGACTACTATGTGGACGTGACCGTGTATCCTATGGACATTCTCAATCAGGCATTTGACGATGTGTTCGCATATATCGACGACTATAACAAGAAGATCAGCGCCGGCGATTTCAACAACACCACAAAGGAAGATTACGAGAAAGAATTTGCCCAGGGCGTGTCGGATATCCTTCAGAATAAAGCCGCAGACATGGATTACCGCAGTCCTGTTGTGGTCTCTGTGAAGATAACCGATGACGGCGACTATTACTGTGCTGACCCGGCGGGGCTGTCCCAGGTTGATGCATCCATGCTTGCAATAGAGGGTTCCCAGCAGAGCTCAGGCTCTGACAGCTCTGACAGCTCAAGCGAGGACAGTTCAGACGAAGGCGATATCTCCTCGGGTGGCGAGACCGCCGAGTAACTATATGCATTAAGAATGTGTCTTAAGAATATACATTAAGAAAAGCTCAGCCTGTGTGATTTCTACTGAATCCATCACACAGGCTGAGCTTTATATATGTTATCTCCGGCTACTTTCTCACCCTGACTGACTTTGTCTTGCTCCATGCTGAGTAGCATCTTGTGCCAAACTTGTTCGAAAAGCTTCTAACCCTTACATAATATGTTTTTCCGCCTTTAATCCGCTGCTTTGCTCCAAGACTCGCAGTCGTCTTGCTTCCACCGCTTAACACCGTGAATGCATATGTACCCTTTTTAAAGTTTGATGTTGTTGAATACTGGATCTGATAGCCATCTGCGCAGCTTATCTTTCCCCACTTTAATCTTACAGACGCAGCCGATGGGCTCTTTATCTGGCTTATACCTGGTATCTTCGGGCTGACAGTAACAGGTATTATCTTCTTCACCTTCACATGATTCGAATCTCCAGCATATACGGTGATGTTTGCCTTGCCTATATACCGGGCTGCGATCGTTATTGTTCCAGCAGAGTCTACCTTTACAGCTTTTTTATCCGAGCTGTAGCTGAGCTTTCCGGCACGTGCGCTCACGCTCTGTGAAATAGATATTCTCTTCGAGCTGGTTGACATCTCTATTCTGTAGCTGCGCTTTTTCAGCGTTATGCTGTTCGGCGCCTTTTTGATCGTAAAATTGATCGTCTTCTGTCCCTGATATGTGCCAGCGCCTATAATTACAGCCTCTGCTGTTCCGGCTGCTTTGTTCTTATTGTATGAAACCGTATAATCTGTATCCTTCTCCAGCGTTTTGTCGCCAAGCTTTACTGTTACAGCCGGCTTCTTCGAATTACCATCATATGTATATTCTGTCTTGTTAAGTGTAACCTTTGCTGACGATATGCTCTTACGCGTGAGCTTTGAGCCATACGCATAGCTAGTCTCACCCTTTTCTCCACAGTATACACATGCATAGTAATACTCTGCCGGAGAATCATAATCTGCTGCCTTCTTCAGATATCGTGCAGTTGTTTTCTTTGCTGTGTAGCTGTGATCGACTGGGTCTGTTGCTGTACCGGTTTCAAAAATCTCACCACACATGCTGCAGACAACATCTCCTGTATATCCGCCGCCCATACAGGTAGCTTTCTTCTCTCCTACAAGCGTTCTATCATGGTCTGTCTTTGGAAGAATCTCAGTAGTCCTGCTGAGTTCTGCCTTGCACATGGTGCAGTATATAACCTTGTCTCGGCTGCCTTCAGCCTGACATGTAGCCAGATTTACATTCTCATACACAGCCTTTCCCTGGGTATGTCCGAGTGGCTCTGTCTTCTCATCCTTTGTCTTTTGGCATCGCTCACATGTGTATCTGATCAGACCTTCTGCTGCACACAAAGCTTTTTTCTTAACCACGCCTGAATCCCATCTATGTCCCAATGCACCAATGGCTATCTTCTTGGTACTCTGATAACTCTTGCCATTCAGCGTGCATTTTGCTGTACACACCTTTGCACCATCGTTCTCGCAGGATGCCTGCGTTATCTTGCTTGTTACAGTCATCGGTTCACTGATCACATGACTCGAATCTCTGGTACAGGTGAGAACCAGCTTGCAAGTGTTGCCATTTGCTGACCACTCATACTTTGGGGCGTAATCATGCCTCAGGCTATCCCCGTGTGTAAATGTCTTTTTGCGATTCACTCTTCCACAGTTATCACAGGAATAATAATATTTCGCAGCAGTTGTACAGGTCGCAGCCTGTGCAAGAGTTTCATCATTTACTATTTCCGCAGTGTATGAATGTCCGCCTATCTCTGTTATATCAAGTTCATACTCAGCCTTCACCCACGGATTATATTTACTGGCAACCGTAATCGTTACAACGCCGTTGCCGATTGCCGAAAGTGATGCCGCAGTCCTAGACACTTCATTCACCTTTACAACAGTCTCATCCGACGATGTAACCGCATACTCATGTATGTCCGCTCTCGTTGGCCAATCCATTATATTTATACTCAGTTCCGCTCCAATTTCATACTCACTTGGTGAAGTAGTCCTGTTATCGCTGTCCTTCTCCTGCCAATACACATATCTGATACTGGTAGGAAGTGACACAATCTTCTCATATCCGCACTTTGAACACGTCTCTACTGTCTGGCTTTCACCCTCATCTGCCTCTGATATGACATACTCATGTCCCCCCTGATCTGCCACATTGAACGTGTATTCCTGACAAATTGAGCTGTCATATTTATGAACTATTCTTATGGTTACATCACCTGTTCCGACCGCCGTAAGCTTAGCATCATATCTTCTATAAGAAGATTCCGGATCACTCACTTTTACAATACCTTCATCCGATGATGTAACTATAAACTCAGAGTTGTCGACCTTCGTTGGTGCATAATCTACTTCCAGATTGATCTCATCACCTACTTCCACATCAGCAGGCTTGTAATATCCATTACTATCACTCCACCATACAGTACGTGTTATCGCCGTCGGGATTGTCACCGTTTTTGTCGTCCCGCACTTTGAACAAATTTTTTCTGTCTCTCCAGATCCCGGTTCTGCCTGACTTATTACATAGTCATGACCACCCACATCTGTTACCGACACAGTGATTACCCTCTTCATATCCGGATTCACGACCGGATATACAGTAACCGTCGTCTCACCTATCTTATTCATATGGAATGTTCCAGCATAGTTAGACGAAGGGGTATACGAAATAATAGACGGGTCTGCTATATCAAACACGAATTTGTCATCGGATTTGCTATCTGATGCCGTCGAGAAAGATATGTATGTCTCTATATCCTTTCCTACTTCGAACTCCTGATCATATGTGGCTGATGAAGCAGTTTCCGATAATCTCCAGTACACGTACATCGTCTTTGGTCCTGTTACTTTACATCTCGTACATACGCCATCTGTAAAGCTATGCCCAAGAGCCGGAACCTCATCCTCTATCTTTTTGTAGCCACATTTAGCGCATGTGTATACTGTTCCACCTGTCTCTGTACATGTGGCCTCTTTTTTCACACCTTCACCATACACATGCTCCGTGCATGCATCATACCGCTGTCCAAGCAGCTTATCCAGCTTGGCCTGCGCTGCATCCACCTTTTTCTGCCACTTCTCCGGATCTACAGTCTCATAATATTCATCAAACAGCTTCTCAAATTCAGCTATTGTGTACACCTCATATTTGCTAGTATAGTTTGAAAGCTTGCTTGCATTGAAGCATGAAGTATTGCCATACCTGCCATAGAGTGTGAATCCGACTCCCATCACCTGATCTGCTGCCCAGAACATATTGGTATAATGTCCAACCGTGACTCCCTCCGAATCCGCCTTTTGTTCAACAGCTGTAAGCTGACTCTGCGAAGTTATGGATGAATATCCCAGCTCATCCCTTATCTTGTTAAAAGATGCCTTCTCACTGTTCCATCCTGCCGCCGGATCAGTATATCCAAACGCCAGATTCTCACATGACACCTGAAGAAGTGAATGATTTGTGAGTCCTGCACCTCTGTCCGCGCCTGACTGTGCCACCGCCATGAAATAGAAATTAGTCTTAGCCGCATTCCTCTTCATTGCCCCGACATAGTTTTCGTCTGTGTCCCTTAACGAATTAATTTTATTCAATACCGCAAATGTCGCCTTTGTGTTTTCAAGCGATATGGCGTCTTTCTTATCTCCGGTAACAACAACCTTGTTATTTCTCGATTCCGGAAGACCTGTATTATTTCCTCCCGCCCACTTGGAGAAATCTTCCTCACATGCCTCCTGCAGGACAGTCTTGGCCCGATTCAGATCATATTTCTGTTTTGTTGTCAGGTTGCTTTTCGCAAGCATCCAGTCTACAAAACCTATAGAGCCCTGATCATATACGGTCATCACTTCACTCTGATCTTTCTTCACCTGTTCCAACCCACTCTGAGCCTCTTCTATCTGCTGGTCAAGGGTACTGGCCTTAACAGTCTGAATACCTGTCGTCTGAATACCTGCCGTCAGCATCAGCACTGCACACATTACCACTGTTGCTGCTTTTTTACACAGTGTCCTTCCCGATAAGCTTCCTTTTCTTTTCATAATCTTTGATACTCCCCCTTTTTTCACATTCTATTTATATTACCCCTTTACCCACATGTACTCCGGCGCGCCTATGCAGGGGATTTATTATAAAATAAGGAGACTCATTATAATAATAAACAAGTCTCCTTATCCAGTATAATATACTATTTTATTTCTCCTTGAAGGTGAACTCCTCGTTCGCAAGCTTGAATCTGATACCATCTATGAGCATCATATCCGTTCCGCTGCTTATGATCTTGCCACCAAGGTAAGTGTGGTTGGTCGACTTGTTATCTCTCAGATAGTACACGCCGTTGACATTGATAATGTAAGCATGGCGGCGGCTGACTGAATTGTTGTCAGTTACCTGATAGTCAACTCCCTGTGTAGACTTACCGATACAGAATATCGGCTTGTCAATCCTTATCCTCTCACCTGTTCTGGTTCTTATGATGACAGGGCCGCTCTTGCCACGGTTGTTGGCTGTGAGAACTGTTGTCGAACCGTCATCGTTGTCATCAAATCCAATATCATTTGATGAGAAATCCTTAACTTCCTTTGCAAGCTTGAATGAAGAAGTTGTAACATGAGGAGTCTCAGGAACCTCTACCTTAGCCACATTGACCGGGCTGACTCCCGCTGACTTCATAAGCTCCTGCTCATCCTCAGGATGTGCTATATTGTCATTCTTCAGGTCTGTTATAAACTTATAAAATTCTGACAGATAAAATGTAGGATTGTGATCAAAGTATTTGATAAGCTCATATCCGGCATCGGATGCCTTCTTATTCGCAAACTTCATATTGCCCATAAGATCCCTTATAAACTTCTCCATATTACATCTGTCCATAGGCTTATCTATAGGCAGGAATATGAGCTGAACAGCCATATTCTGGAAGTCTATATACATATATCCCTTATTCAGTATAACCTTTCCAATGGACAGATCATTCGCCTTGAGATACATGAGCTGATCTGCAATACTGAATATCAGATCAACCAGCTCATCCTTGTGTATCTTCTTCTCAAGGAACTGATTCATGGTAGTCATGGCTGGAATAGAATATGTCAGAGCTCTCTGACCATCTATATATTCCTCATGGCAGAACGCATTATTGCCCACAAACTGAGCATTGTACAGCTCTACCTCATTGTGAAGAACCTCTACATCGTCTTCAATCTTAAAGTACAATTTGTACTCATCACACAAATACATCTTATCACTCATATAAAACCCTCCGATATTTATCGCACGATATCCATGTAAGTCCCGGAGTCAATTATTCTACTGTAACTGACTTTGCCAGATTACGTGGCTTATCTACGTCCAACCCCTTTGCATCGGACGTGTAATACGCTATAAGCTGCAGGATGACAGCAGCCGAAAATACCGTGAACAATCCATCCTGCTTTGGTATGGATATGTGTTTGTCACATACATCTTTATCATTGTACTCTTCATCCATGCTGACAAGAATGACGTATGCGCCTCTTGCCTTAACCTCGCGTATATTGGAAATCATCTTTCCGTATACAGATTCCTGTGTAGCCAAAGCTATGACCGGAACGTTCTCAGTTATGAGTGCTATCGTTCCATGTTTTAACTCCCCTGCCGCATAAGCCTCAGCGTGAACATAAGAAATCTCTTTCAGCTTCAGTGCACCTTCCAGTGACAGTGTATAATCCAGTCCTCTTCCTATGAAGAATGCATCCGGAGCCATCTTTATATAGTTTGCAACTGTCTTTACTTCATCTGCCTGCTTGAGTGTCTCCTCTATCACCGGGATAACGCCCTGAAGCTGTCTGATGAATGCCTTTGCCCTGTCCTCAGAGTATATACCCTTGACATAGCCAAGTCTGCATCCAATGAGATACATTGCAGCCATCTGTACCGAATATGCCTTGGTACTTGCAACTGCGATCTCAGGACCGGCATGTGTATAAAGGACGTAATCGCTCTCTCTGGCGATGGTCGATCCCTTTACATTGACTATGGACAGAACCTTTGATCCACATCTCTTGGCAAGTCTGAGTGCCTCGAGTGTGTCAATAGTCTCTCCTGACTGTGATGTAACTATTACGAGAGTCTTTTCATTTATGAGTGGTTCCTTGTATCTGAATTCTGATGCTATCTCAACATTAACAGGAATCTTTAACTCCTTCTCAATCATGGCCTTGCCGACTATTCCGGCGTGCATAGCTGTTCCGCATGCAACCACTGTGATGTTCTCAAGATTCTTAAACACCTCATCATCGATGCCGTCCTCAGTGAAATCAGGAAGCTCATTCACTATACGAGGAGTTATCGTGTTTCTCAGTGCCTCTGGCTGCTCATAGATCTCCTTCAGCATAAAGTGCGGATATCCACCCTTCTGAGCTGCCGTTATGTCCCATGTTATCTTGAGCATCTCCGGCTCTACCATGTTCCCCTTCATGTCTTCTACTTTGATGCCTGTGCTTGAGAGTGTCAGTATATGATACTCCGGCACAACAAAGTATTCCTTTGAAAATGATATTATCGCTGTGAGGTCTGATGCAATGATCGATCCCTCATCTGTGTATGAAGCGATCATCGGACTTACATTTCTCACTGCGTATATCTTGCCCGGTCTGTCTGCAAACATAATGCAGAGTGCAAATGAACCGGCTATAGCCTTAACAGCCTTTCTGATAGTCTCGATGGGATTGCCATCGTACAGTGTGTCCAGAAGTGCTGCTACTACCTCTGTGTCCGTCTCAGATACCAGCCTGTCGGCCAGTCCGTATTCTCTCACAATGTCGTTATAGTTCTCTATAATTCCATTATGTATAAGTGCCACATCTCCGCACCTATGTGGATGTGCATTCACATCCGTAACTCCGCCGTGAGTAGCCCATCTCGTATGGCCTATTCCACAGGTTGATCTGTACACAGGACTGTCGTCGCTGCACATCTCCCTGAGGTCTTCCACTCTGCCGGCTTTCTTCTTGATCGTCAGTGTATCATCATCATTAAGCAGTGCTATTCCCGCACTGTCATATCCCCTGTACTCGAGCTTTGCCAGTCCGTCAATAAGAATGTCCTTGGCTGGTTTCTTTCCTACATATCCTATGATTCCACACATATTAAATTAATCTCCTTTCGGCTTATAACCACGCTGTATACTGATAATATTATAATATGGCGCACTTAAAAAAGGTGAAGCCACCATACATAACAGCTATGGGTGTCTAGTCATGATTCTTTGTTTTGGAGTTACCCCCATATTTGGATATCATGTGCGCATCCAGACTCTGCGTGAAGGCATCCGCCGAATATTCGATAACCTTCAACCTCGTTATCCCTGAAAGCCAAAGCCCAGGGGTCATGGCGCTAAGATTTCTAAATCTTTCCAAAGGCACACTCCTCCTGTCCGTGCACCTAGCAAAATTCTATCATGAAACATCTAATAAATCAATGCAGAAAGGCCTCTGCGTATAATCTTTGTAACATAAAATTTACTTCAGCTTTATAAATAAAAACAGGGAAACACCACGGATCCCGGCCGTGTGCCCAGCCTGTGATGCTTCCCTCATTATATCCACTATTTTATATCTTAGCTTATAAAGCATCCACCTGGGAAGTCCTTCTCGGTGGTCAGGAGTGACAGATTACCCTCAGGATCCTCTGCGCACAGAAGCATACCCTCTGATACGACTCCGGCAAGCTTGCATGGCTTGAGGTTTACTATAGCCACAACCTTCTTGCCAACCATATCCTCAGCGGAATATGTACCCTTGATTCCGGACACAATCTGCTTCACATTGTTCTTGCCAAAGCTTACCTGTGAGCAGAGAAGCTTTCTTGAATTAGGAACCTCCTCACATGCAACAATCTCGCCGATCATGAGCTGCATCTTCTGGAACTCCTCAATGCTTATCTCCTGCTTGTCAACTACATCAGGATTGGCCTTGAGTGCCTGGACCTTCGCCTCAGCTATCTTGATCTTCTTGGTCTCAGCAGAATTCTCCTTCTCTTCCTTCTGCTTCTTGGCCTGCTCGTACATGGACTCCTTCTCCACTGGAGCGAACTCGGCAACCTTAGCCATAACTTCCTTCACGTCAAGACGTGCGAATAGGATCTCAGGCTGCTCTGTTACCTTTGTTCCTGACTTGTACAGACCAAACTTTCCAAGCTCTGTGACCTTTCTCTTCTCGGTATTGAGCTGTGCCATGATCTTCTCAGTTGTCTCAGGCATATATGGCTCAAGGAGTGTTGCACCTATAACGATGCTCTCGACAAGGTTGTACAGAACTGTGTTCAGTCTGTCCTTCTTGTCCTCCTCCTTTGCGAGTGCCCAAGGCATTGTCTCATCTATGTACTTGTTGCATCTCTTGAACAGTGCAAATATCTCTGTGATCGCATCTGCAACCTTGAGCTTATCCATGCACTCTGCAACCTTGTATCTGCAGTCCATAACGACCTTCTTAAGATCCTCATCGACAGGCTCTGTGACGTTGGTATTTGTCACAATGCCACCGAAATACTTGTTTGACATCGATATGGTTCTATTGACCAGATTTCCAAGTGTATTTGCAAGCTCTGAGTTGAGTCTCTCAACCATGAGCTCCCATGAGATAACTCCATCATTCTCAAATGGCATCTCGTGAAGAACAAAGAATCTGACAGCATCCACGCCAAATATATTGACCATATCGTCAGCGTACATTACGTTGCCCTTCGACTTACTCATCTTGCCATCACTCTGGAGGAGCCAAGGATGACCGAATACCTGCTTTGGAAGCGGAAGTCCGAGTGCCATCAGCATGATAGGCCAGTAAATGGTATGGAATCTCAGGATATCCTTGCCAATCAAGTGAAGATCTGCCGGCCAGTATTTATAAAACTTCTCATCGCTCTTTCCATCTACGTCATATCCAAGTCCAGTTATGTAGTTTGAAAGTGCGTCAACCCACACATATACAACGTGCTTTGGATCAAAGTCCACTGGGATTCCCCACTTGAATGATGTTCTTGATACACACAGGTCCTGAAGTCCCGGCTTAAGGAAGTTGTTAACCATCTCGTTACGTCTTGACTCAGGCTGTATAAACTCAGGATGCTGCTCTATATGCTTCATGAGCTTGTCCTGATACTTGCTCATCTTGAAGAAGTATGCCTCCTCCTTGGCCTCCTGAACAGGTCTTCCACAGTCCGGACACTTGCCATCTATGAGCTGTCCATCTGTGAAGAACGACTCACATGGTGTACAGTATTTTCCTACATAATGTCCCTTATATATATCACCCTGATCGTACAGCTTCTTAAATATCTTCTGTACCTGCTTCTCATGGTAATCATCTGTTGTACGGATAAACTTGTCATATGAAGTATTCATGAGATCCCATATTCTCTTGATCTCACCTGATGTCTCATCAACGAATTCCTTTGGGGTCTGCATGTTCTCAAAAGCCTTGTTCTCGATCTTCTGTCCATGCTCATCTGTTCCTGTCATGAATCTTACATCATAACCTGCGAATCTCTTGTACCTTGCAATGCTGTCAGCCAACACGATCTCGTAGGTGTTGCCTATATGAGGTTTACCTGATGCATATGCAATGGCGGTTGTAATATAATACGGTTTTTTTGCCATTTCAAAAACCCTCCCTGAAAAAATACTACAAGCACAAATGAAATGCTTGTGCAACTTTACCGAAAAACTCCTCGGTAATTGTAAATTATATGCCTTTTTATTATTTATTGTCAAGAAGATGGGATATTAAATAAGTCTGTTACGATGGTCATTCTATAACACTGCCAATAAACTTGTCATCGTCTCTCTCTCAAAAGCGCATCACATTCCTGAGAACGGCAAACATCACCGCCCCGGCAATACATATAAATATAAGTATATTGTCAAATCGCGATAACTTTCTGTTTCCATATCTTACGAATACATAATCGTTTTTTACAATTATGTATGCCAACGCCGGAAGAGCTATAAACATAAATTGATTATAAGCAAATGCCTTTGCAAGATCCAGCCTTACGGCCGCAAGGATAGCCCGTGTTATCCCGCATCCTGGGCATAAAAATCCGGTTATCTTTCTGAATATACATGGTATGGCAAGTCCTGTCACTCTTATGAATATATAATAGAGGATGCCTATCCCCACGAGGATGGCATCCCTTTTAATTATCGCATTTCTTCTTGATTTCTGTATCTGATCCATGCTCTGTATTTCTTTGTCTCCGCCGACTACTGCTGGCTGTTATCACTGCCTGAAGCATCTGCTGATGTGTTAATATTCTGATCTGACTGCTGGCCAAATGTATTCTGGTCTAAACCGGCCTGCTGACCATATCCCTGCTGATTGTATGCATTCTGATCATATCCCTGCTGGCTGTATGGCTGCTGTCCGTATGCCTGCTGGTTATATGCGTTCTGATCATATCCCTGCTGGCTGTATGGCTGCTGACCATATCCCTGCTGATTGTATGTATTCTGACCATATCCCTGCTGGTTGTATGCATTCTGATCATATCCCTGCTGACCATATGGCTGCTGACTGTAGGTCTGCTGACCATATCCTGTATTCATCTGAGGTATAGCCTCTGCATATTTGTTTGCAGTGTCCTGCATAAGCGCATATGCAATAATTCCAAGTCCAAATACCTGAAGAAGGACGTATAAGATGCCTGAGTTGCTTGATGGTACACCGTTCTTATTCTTTATGATATCAACTTTCTCGCCCATCTTATATGCCCAGAACCATCCATAGATGTTACATGTAACGATAGTGAGCAAAAGCGACATTCCACCACTTGTTGCATCTGTCTCTCCTGACTCCTGATTGATATCGTCTGTTAGCACAACAAACCAATACAATCCATATATTCCGCATGTCACAATTGAAAGCAGAATACATATTCCAATATTCCTCTGTTTGATCATAATTGATAATCCTCCTTAAACTTAAATCCTTAATTGAATTATGTAGGACTTGTGTATGACTGCAATTATTCCACTCATATGTAAACCACTGCATAACTGCAATAAAAATAACAGAATAGCCCCGCAGACACAACTCAGTCTACGGGACTATTTTCTCATACATTTTGTCTGTACGCAACTGCATCTATACATTTTTCAATGTATATTTGTATGCAATTTGATTCATTACGCATTTTTATTGATGGTATCCTGCATAATAGCATATGATACAATTCCAAGTCCACATAACTGGAGCAGAAGGAAAAGTATGCTTGAATTTCCTGCTGACTGACCATTCTTTGTCTTTATTGCATCAATCTTCTCGCCCATCTTGTATGCCCAGAACCATCCATAGATATTACATGTAACGATAGTAAGCAACAATGCTACCCCACCGCTTGTTGCATCTGTCTGTCCGGATTCCTGATTAGCATCGTTTGTAAGGCAAACGAACCAATACAGTGCATAAATTCCAAATGTAATGATTGAAAATACTATGCACAAAGCAATGTTCCTCTGTTTGATCATAAAATGTCCTCCCTTGATTAATTATAAATTTTTTATAAAAATTTTATAAAATATATAAAACCATATCTATACATCTTTGTCAATAAAAATCAAAAAATTAAGCTGTTTTTTGCTTTATTATCTATATTTTATTATCTATATTTTTTTATAATCAGGCATAAATCTTCAAATATTTACATTCATAATTTATGTGATGTCGTAAACTGTTTTACTTTTGAAACCATGTGCTATATAATAAAATTTCAGGCAGACATATCTCAACACCCGTATCCTAAATATATTGCCAGGATCCACAGATTATGTTTGTCCGTATTGCAAACAATTTATAATTATAGAGAAAAGAGGACATTTGTTATGAAAAACATGCTTAACTTCAAGAATTTCACAGCTGATGAGCTGATGGATATTCTCAATCTGGCACTTGACATGAAGAAGAACCCTGATAAGTACGCTCACGCTCTTGAGGGCAAGAAACTCTACACTCTTTTTGAGAAGACTTCCACAAGAACATTTCTTTCATTTACAACAGGTATAACTGAGCTCGGCGGTACATATTACAACCAGCTCTGGAAGGATTCCAACTTTACACTCGGTGAGCCTGTATCAGAGATTAAGTATGTATGCAGGAATGTAGATATCATCATGGCACGTCTTGTAAAGAATGAGACAGTCGAGCTGTTCGGCAACAATGTTACTGTTCCATTTATCAACGGATGTGACAGTTCTTATCATCCATGCCAGATCCTGGCAGATGCCCTCACTATTATAGAAAAGTTTGGCAGTCTCGATGTAAAGCTTATGTATATCGGTGCCAAGAATAATGTATTCAACTCTCTTGTTGAGTTCTTTGCAAAGATGAAGAAGGGAACTATCTACGGACTCACGCCACTTGTGAACAACACCGTATGCGGCGATGACTTCTTTGAGGCAGCAAAGGCTACAGGTCACTATATTGAGCTCGATCCTACCATGAGCATGGAGGAGGCCAAGAAGTACGCCAAGGACATGGATATCCTCTACACAGATACATGGGTAGACATGGAGTTCTTCAACAACCCTGCATACAAGCAGCAGAAGGAGGAGACTCTTGCAAAGATGATGCCTTACCAGCTCAACGAGGAGTTCACAGAGGGCAGCAAGGCTATAGTATTCCACGACATGCCTATGCACCAGGGATTTGAGATCTCACAGGGCGTTATCGACAAGAACCTCAACCACATTTTGGATGAGGCTGAGAACAGACGTCACGCTGAGAAGGCTGTTATGTATACCCTTCTTAATTCTTAAAATATTCATTCTGATAACCTAAGGAGGATCATGTCAAATGAGACATTTAATAGACCCAATGGACCTGTCAGTTGAGGAGGTTGACCACCTTCTCGTGCTGGCACAGGACATCATCGACAATAAAGAGAAATACAGCGAAGTCTGTAAGGGCAAAAAGCTTGCAACTCTGTTCTTTGAACCAAGCACACGCACAAGACTTAGCTTCGAGGCTGCCATGATGGAACTTGGCGGAAACGTTCTCGGATTTTCATCTGCGAGCTCCTCATCTTCAACAAAAGGTGAGAGTGTGGGCGATACCGTCAAGATCGTCAGCTGTTATGCCGATATTATAGCTATGAGACATTATAAAGAGGGTGCCCCGATGCTGGCTTCCATGAAATCAGATGTTCCTATTATTAATGCTGGTGACGGCGGTCACAATCACCCTACGCAGACATTGGCCGATCTTCTCACAATAAAGAGAGAGAAGGGCAGACTAAACAATATGACCATAGGTTTCTGCGGAGATCTTATGTTTGGTCGTACGGTTCATTCACTTATAAAGGCCATGTCACGATACGAAGGCATAAAATTTATTCTCATATCACCGGATGAATTAAAATTACCTGATTATATAAGAACAGAAGTCATCGAAAAGAATAATATACCATATGAGGAGATTTCCTCTCTTGAGGATGCTATCGGATCTCTGGACGTTCTCTATATGACAAGAGTCCAGAAAGAACGTTTCTTCAACGAGGCGGACTACATAAGACTGAAAGATACCTATATTCTTGACAAGTCAAAGCTGGCTCTCGCTAGGCCTGACCTGTCGATCCTTCACCCGCTTCCTCGTGTAAATGAGATATCTGTTGAGGTGGATGACGATCCGAGAGCATGTTATTTCCGACAAGCACTCAACGGCAAATATGTCCGAATGGCACTCATCATGGACCTTCTCGGACTCGACAAGGATTTTAAGGCATAGGAGGAATGATCATGAATATTGACAGTATTCAGAATGGTATTGTACTTGACCATATAACAGCAGGCAAAGCCCTGCAGATATACAACGATCTTCATCTTGATAAGCTGGATTGCTCCGTTGCTATAATCAAGAATGTTAAAAGCGAGAAGATGGGAAGAAAGGACATTCTTAAGATAGATCAGGATATCGACATAAACCTTGATGTTCTGGGGTATATCGACCCGGATATATCCGTCAACATCATCAAGGACGGCAAGCTCGTTGAAAAACGTAAGATCGAACTGCCTGAGAGACTGGTTGGAATAAAAAAATGTACCAATCCAAGATGCATTACGACCACAGAGCAAGGAATAACCCATATATTCAAACTCACAGACAGAGAAAAGCGAATTTACAGATGTATATACTGTGAAGCAGACAAGTAACTGTTTACTTTTCAGTTTTATGTGCTATAATCTATAAAGTTGCGATAATCCGAGAATTATCTAAGAGGTGAAATATGGAACAGTATGTTATCAAGGGAGGTCGTCCTCTGGAGGGCGAAGTTACCATTGCGGGTGCTAAGAATGCCGCACTTGGAATACTTGCCGCTGCAGTCATGACCGACCAGGAAGTCACAATAGAAAACGTACCGAACGTCAGAGATACAAGAGTCCTTCTTCAGGCCATTCAGGGTATCGGCGCAAGGGTCCGTTACATAGACGAGCACACGGTTGCTATATGTGGTGGAACCATCAATCCGAATACCGATCTCTGTGTCGACGACGAATATATCAGAAAGATCAGAGCATCCTACTATCTGCTCGGCGCACTGCTTGGCAAATATAACCATTCACAGGTCGCTCTTCCAGGCGGATGCGACATCGGAGCCCGTCCGATAGATCTGCACATAAAAGGTTTTGAAGCACTTGGAGCCCACGTTGATATAGCAAACGGTATGATATCCGTTGAGGCTGATGAGCTGATCGGAAGCCACATTTACATGGATGTGATCTCAGTAGGTGCCACCATCAATGTCATGATGGCCGCCGTAATGGCAAACGGCAAGACTACCATAGAGAACGCAGCCAAGGAGCCACATATCGTTGATGTTGCCAATTTCCTCAACAGTATGGGTGCTAACATCAAGGGTGCCGGAACTGATGTCATCCGTATCCGTGGCGTAAAGTCACTTCACGGAACTACATATTCCATCATTCCGGATCAGATCGAGGCAGGAACCTTCATGGTTGCAGCAGCAGCCACCAGAGGCAACGTCCTCATCAAGAACGTAATTCCTAAGCATCTTGAGGCTATAACCTCAAAGCTTACAGATATAGGTGCCACTGTCATCGAGTACGATGATTCAGTGAGAGTAATGTGCAACAAGAGACTCAAGGCTACCAACATCAAGACTCTGCCATATCCGGGATTCCCGACAGATATGCAGCCACAGATGGCGGTTACACTTGCACTGTCCAACGGAACAAGCATCGTCACCGAGAGCATATTTGAGAACAGATTCAAGTATGTCGCAGAGCTTTCAAGAATGGGCGCACACATCAGAGTCGAGGGCAACACCGCTATTCTCGATGGTGTGGAGACATTCACCGGTGCAAATGTTGCAGCACCTGACCTGAGAGCAGGCGCAGCACTTGTAATTGCGGCACTTGTGGCCAACGACTTCTCTACTGTATGTGATATCAAGTATATCCAGAGAGGCTACGAGAAGTTCGACGAAAAGCTTCGCGGACTTGGTGCTCTCATCGAGAAGGTAGAGACGGACAAAGAGATCCAGAAATTCAAGCTCAAAGTAGGTTAATATATACGACATAAGGCGAAAAGCTTTTGCCGGTCAGCACTTGTCTGACCGGCAAAAGCTTTTTTATTGCAATTTTATTACTTTTTTATAACTTTTTTCACAAAAATGGTGCTCATTTGCAATAATTATGGTAAACTTAGACTGATGTAATTTTGTCATAAATACTATTTTATATATAGATTTGTTTTATGAAAAATGGAGGTTACTATGGATATCAATACTAAACGAACCCGGACTACTATTTCTATCGTAATGCTTATTTGGGCGGTCGTCTGCATCGCGGTGACCGGACTGTATGTGGGAAACAATCACGCAGAAGCCGCGACCACGGGAACTCTCACGTCTGACTACGTGTATTTCCGCAAATCACCAAACGGCACGCCTATAAAATATAACGGCTCGGCCATACTCCTAAGGAAGGGTCAGAAGATGACCGTACTGAGCACTTCCAACAAGACATGGTACAAGGTCAAGCTTACATACAAGAAGAAGAGCTACACCGGTTATGTGTACTCCGCATTTATCAAGGTAACAAGGACAACCTCCAAGAAGGCTCACCTTCGAAAAAATGAAAACTATGTATATTTCCGAAAAACGCCAAACGGCACGCCGCTGAAGTATAACGGATCGCCGATCATGCTCATGGGCGGTCAGAGCATGACCGTACTGAGCACTTCCAACAAGACATGGTACAAAGTCAAGCTTACATATAAGAAGAAGCGCTACACCGGTTATGTATATTCCAAGTTCATCGTGATCGACTCCACTTCAGCCACAACAAAGGCCACGACCAAGGCTACTACACAGCAGCCTACCACAGCGGCTCAGGCAGCCAAGAGCGGTTACGTGAATGAAGACTATGTATACTTCCGCCAGACGGCAGCGGGTACACCTATAACCTACAACGGAAGCGCGATCATGCTCATGAAGGGACAGGCACTCTCCGTGACTGATACATCCAACAAGTCATGGTACAAGGTCAACCTCACATACAGCAGCAAGAAGTATACAGGATTTATCTCCTCATCGCTCATCACAATGGGAACATACAAGGAACCTGACGGTAACCAGACATCGGATGCAGCATTTGAAAAGCAATTATCCGCCCAGAACTTCCCTGAGAGCTACAAGGTGCTTCTCAGAAAGCTCCATGCGGAGCACCCAAACTGGATATTCAAGGCGGTACACACCAACCTTAACTGGAACGACGTGGTCAAGAACGAGGTCAACGTACAGGGACGTGTCAACAACCTTGTAAACTGTACATCTTACAGTCCTAACTACGGCTGGAGATCACAGACCGTTGGATACAACTACAAGACAGACTCCTACTCATCATATGATGGTTCAACATGGTTTGCAGCCTCGGACGATCTTGTAAAGTATTACCTCGATCCGAGAACATATATGTCATCCGCAAGCTCCATGTTCGCATTTGAAAAGCTGTCATACGACTCATCACAGACAAAGTCAGGAGTTGAGGCTATATTATCTGGTTCGTTTATGCACAATGCGCACCCAACCGGTTCGACCACCACATATTCGTCCATGATAATCACCGCAGCACAGAAATCCGGCGTCAGCCCTTACCACATTGCTTCACGTATCAAGCAGGAGGTCGGAGGCTCGATAACCTCGGGAACAAACGGTAAGAATGCCACATATCCCGGCATATATAACTTCTACAATATCGGTGCATTTGAGAGTGCATCAGGCAACGCTATAACAAACGGTCTGAGATGGGCTTCATCGGGCACATCGTACAACAGGCCATGGACAACACCTGCCAAATCAATAATCGGCGGTGCGATGTATATCGGCGAGTCCTACATCAACAAGGGTCAGAACACTCTGTATACTCAGAAGTTCAACGTAACCTACACAGACTGCCTGTACTGGCATCAGTACATGGGAAATGTACAGGCCCCTACAACAGAGGCATGGAAGGTATATGATGCCTACAAGTCTTCAGGAGCACTCAACAAGGCCATAACATTTGCCATACCTGTTTACAAGAATATGCCAAGCACAGCAATGAAGATGCCTGCGGCTAATCCGGGCAACCAGAACAACTACCTGAAAACACTCTCTGTAAGCGGCAAGAAGCTGTCACCTACATTTGCAATAAACAGCACTACACAGTACACGGTAAATGTGCGCTCATCTGTATCAAGTGTGAAAATAAACGCTTCACCTGTAAGCAGCTACTCCACAGTGAGCGGAAAGGGAACAAAAACCCTGAAATCAGGAAAGAATACATTTAAGATAGTATGTAAATCCCAGAGTAAAGCTACACGTACTTACACCATAATAATTAACAGAGGATAAGGAGGACTCGGTGGATAACCGTATATGAATATTATGAGGACTACAAGATTTAGCTTTAGAACGTTTATGACAGAAGTTGCATGTGTGTTGACTATGATGCTTTTCATGCTTCATACCACTTATGCCGCTACAGTCGCATTTAGTGTTGAGGTTCCATCCACCACGGTCGTTGTTGGCGATACCGTGGAGATCAAGGTAAGTATAAACGCAGCCGATCAGGCTTTATCAAGCTACAGCTACAATATCACATATGATTCCACATTGCTCAAGGCTGTGAGCGGCGGCACCGTGGAATCTGAGGGCACCGTAAGCTACTCCCAGGCAAATGTAAAGCCTGGAGATGCAATGACAGCAACATTTACATTTACCGCCATTGCGAGCGGAACTGCCAGCATAGAGACATCAGCAGTTGAGGTCATCTCCGACACAGAAGAGTCGATAGACATGACACCGTCATACAACTCGGTAACCATCAGCGACAAGTCAGCCGCCGCTTCCACCGAAGCAGCTTCATCTACTGTCAGCGATACCGGTTCAGAAGCCGAGCCTGCAACACCTCTTGCATTGATCGACAGCGAGACCAAGCCTGTTGTTACTGAGGATGAGGTAGGAACACTCACAGAGGCAGATCAGAACGCATCCGCACCTGCAGATACCCTTGTAAGCGTTCACTCAAACAACAACACTTATAACATCATTCCAAAGCCTAATTCAGTCTCAGTGCCAACCGGATATCTTCCAGTGAAGATCAACCTGAACGACACGGACATCAGAGCTTATATGAAGGGAAGCAGTTCCAACACCGTTCTCCTCTACGCAGCAACAAACGACGGACACCAGGGCTGGTATTTCTTCAATCCAAATGAAGGAACTTTCCTTGACGCAACGGATCTCATCGAGGAGACGGATTCGCTGTCCAGCTTCATAGACAAGCACAAGTTCGTAATAATGCTCATAGCCATCATAGTTCTTGTGATACTGGTCGTTGTCATCATCATCCTTGCTGTCTCACTCAAGGGTCTCATCGCTGATTACGAGGCTCAGATAGACAAGCTGAAGAAGGACAACGAGGAGAAGGAAAGCACAGCAAATGAAACATCAGAAGCTGCCGAGCCTTCCGCAAAAGCCGCTGAACACGTCAGAATGCCTCACCACGACAATAGCGAGGTGCCCACCATCAACAACAAGGCGCTCTTCCCTGGGGACAACGAGGTTATCCACGAGAGTTACGCAGACTCCGATTACGACAATCAGGTATCTCCTGATGAGGACGATGTCATCCACACTGACGACTATGACGACACTGCATTTGAGGATGTCGCCGATGACAGCGAGCCTATAGATTCAGCATTTGACGTCAAAGAGGATACGGAGAGTACGGAGAGCAAGATCCAGGCATCCCTCGACGAGATAGATGCGGCACTTGAATCCGCAAAGAAATACAAAGATTAATACTCACGGAATAACGTGATATACAAAAGGCACATGTATCAGTTTCAATCTGATACATGTGCTTTTATATTTGTCTGAATTTTTTTAATCTGCTTATAAGTATGCTTTCAGCACATCCACCTTGTCCAGCTTCTCCCATGGGAGATCAAGATCTGTTCTTCCGAAGTGTCCGTAAGCTGCTGTCTGCTTGTAGATAGGTCTTCTGAGGTCAAGCATCTTGATGATACCTGCTGGTCTTAAGTCAAAGTGCTCTCTAATGATCTCGACAAGCTTCTCATCTGAAAGCTTTCCTGTGCCAAATGTGTCTACCATGATGGATGTAGGTCTTGCAACACCGATAGCGTATGAGAGCTGTATCTCACACTTGTCAGCCAGACCTGCTGCAACTATGTTTTTAGCCACGTAGCGGGCCGCATAAGCCGCTGAACGGTCTACCTTGGTACAATCCTTGCCTGAGAAGGCTCCGCCGCCGTGACGGGCATATCCGCCGTATGTGTCAACGATGATCTTACGTCCTGTGAGACCACTGTCTCCATTTGGTCCACCTATTACGAATCTTCCTGTTGGATTGATGAAGAACTTGGTATTCTCATCGATGAGCTCCTGTGGAAGAACCTCGTCGAATATATACTTCTTAACGTCAGCGTGGATCTGCTCCTGGCTGACTTCCTCTCCGTGCTGTGTTGAGAGAACGACTGCATCAAGTCTTACAGGCTTGTCATTCTCATCGTACTCAACTGTTACCTGTGTCTTACCGTCCGGTCTTAAGTATGGGAGTGTTCCGTTCTTTCTTACCTCTGTGAGCTTTCTTGCAAGCTTGTGGGCAAGTGCTATTGGATATGGCATGTACTCAGGTGTCTCATTTGTTGCAAATCCGAACATCATACCCTGATCTCCGGCACCGATCGCCTCGATATCATCCTCGCTCATGAGATGCTCCTTTGCCTCGAGTGCCTTGTCAACTCCCATGGCAATATCTGATGACTGCTCGTCTATGGCTGTGATAACGCCGCATGTATCGCAGTCAAATCCGTACTTTGCTCTGTCGTATCCGATCTCTCTGATCGTCTCACGAACGATCTTCTGAATATCCACATAAGCGTTGGTTGTGATCTCTCCCATGACAAGCACAAGACCTGTCGTGATGGATGTCTCACATGCCACACGGCTCATTGGATCCTGCTCCATCAGCGCGTCAAGCACTGCATCTGATATCTGGTCACAGATTTTGTCAGGATGTCCTTCTGTTACTGATTCCGATGTAAATAATCTTCTTTCCATACTACTTCCTTTCCTTTTTGTACATAAGAAAAACCGCTTCGTATGAGCGGTTTGATCGTGTCTGTCAAGCCTCTCATTGTTCGAGCACAGATCTTGTATCACCTACATATCTGCGTCGCTCAGGTCGGCACCTTCCGAATCTGACATCGGGGTTGCCATGGCTTCTTCGTCCCTTCTGACTCCACCATTCTGAATAAGAGCGTTTTTCTAATATCTATAAATGCAATCATTACTCTATATCATTGAGAGTTATTAGTCAACATATTTTTGGGGGAAATGATGCTTAATGAGTATTTTTATATACAAATGGCAATGGGCTGTATACAACATACCATTGCCACTGTAACTGTCAACTTTATTTTGCCGCAATAAAATCTGATACTGCGTTTGTACCAAATACATCCTCCAATTTTCCATAAGTTGCTGGCACATAACTTATACTCACATCATGAATATTAGCTTTCAATGTTCCTGAGCTTGAATTGCTTGTCTCTGAAACATATATTACGATTCCATAATCAGCAAACTGCCATCCTATATAAGTGCTATACGCTGTTACTGAATCACTTCCATAATTCTCAGGATTTCTCATATTATCAATGAATTCTTTTGCATCATATGTTTCTCCAGGTCTTGTCTGATTGTCTGCATCGCAAAACCAGCCAATATAGTTAGGAGTCCCAAGCATATCATACAGCTTATCCATCAACAGATATTTACCATCTTCATCTGGATTTTCATTACACATATTGTCATACTCATCCTCCGTGAGTCCAAGGGCATCATAATACATAGCCGTAGGTCCTAACATCCAATTGCCATCAGAAATAGCCTGCTTAATATTAGTCTCCTGACTATCATCTTCTTTGCCCAATATAAGATCCGGCATATATGCATATACTGTACCTGTTTTATCTAATATCATAAAATCCAGGCTGGTAAAACTGTCAGTATAACTATCAACTATAGATGATAGAGTCCCCTGATCTACTCCGGCAGCCAATACCTGATAATCCATAAGACTATCTATATTAATTGGCAATGTCAATTTGTCTGGAAACAGTGCAGCACCAGATGGTTCGTCCAACACAGCTTTATCGGTAACCTCATTCCTCAGCACCCAGGCTCCCATACTATCATCTGAAACAACACTTCCGCCATCACTTGTAGTCTCTTCTGAAGATTCTGATTCCTGAACAGTGCTCTGTTCCTTTGTACTCTGGACATCTCCATTATCGCCCGTATCTTTTCCGCACCCTACAAGCATTGCTGAGAGTGCAATACACATCGCTCCATACACTAACTTTTTGCGCATAATAATCCTCCTAGTAACTAGTTATTTTTCTAAGTTTTAGCTTATCTAATACTCCCTTGTAACTTTTATAGTATAACCGTTCAGCCTATATGCTGCAAGTCAATCTTTATTGGGATTTATAAATCGCTATCCATAACCAGCGTCAACCCAAACGCCACCGCCATACCCACGGCACTTGCCACCATGAGCATGCCGAAGCCTACTCCGAGAAATACCGGCATGGAAGCTGCTCCCGGGAGTACGAAGCTCACCGCAGAAGCGGGATCCCAAGGAAATGAACCGTCTGCCCCGACTCCAGGACTGTGTTGAGCACAGGATACATGCTCACACCAGCCACGACCACAGCCACATATTTGTTCGCTCCGAATTTCTTTGCTGAGGAGTAGGCAAGCACCAGTATGCCCTTGAGTGTTCCCGCCGCACTGAGTACGTTCACAACAGGAAGAAATATTCCTGATATTCCATCTATTATTCTGTTCAAAAGACCTTTCTTTTCCATATAAACCATATAAGCAGCAAATGCAGGGGATAGAACAGATAGAAGAAATACTTGAGCTTCATCCTTCCTCTCTCTCCGCTGTACATATTCACAGGTATCATCGCCAGCAGAGCGTATAGCTGATTCATGCCCAGGCAGAGAATGTATACCAGCGAACTGAGCACCACGATCTCAATGTTCTGCTTCTTATTGAAATATGCCAGATTATAAGTATCCGCTCCACTCCGCTCCTTCTCGATCAGATAGAACATGACTATGATTCCCACTCCCGCCATGCCGTAGTCGAATCTCAGGAACTCCGCCAGAAGTGCTGCGGCCAGTGCGATCTCGACCTTCCATCTTCCGATTGGCCCCCGGCTATCCATGGCGTATATGGCAAACAGTCCGGCTGTCAGGGTGAAGAATATGTTCTGAGCCCCCGGATACCAGATCGTATCGTGCATTGCCAGATCAAATGGCATCTCTGACACCACCGCAAATATTCCAAGTCTCAGAAGATACCTCCTCACGTCGGATGTACGCAGAAGCCCCTGTACAAGCAGGAATGCAAATACAGGAAACGCCAGACGCCCCACAGCGCGCATTATGTAGTTGTTATCCATGAATACTATGCCTATGTGATCTACGGCCATACACACACAGGCTGTCAGCTTGAGCGCATTTGACGACAGCCGCCTCAGCCCTCTTTCCTCAGTTTCTTCATTATACTCCATATACAGTCCTTTCCTACCGCCTGCTCTTTCTATCAGTAACACCGTAACAGAAAAACAGCACATGACTTATGTTCATCATGTGCTGCTCTTCTCACAAAACCTTATATATCTATCTTCTATCGTCTAGATTCTCTTTCTTAGAGCCTTAGACAATGCTGACAGCTCCTCTGTATCAGCCTTACCCGGTATCCAGGTCATAGTCACGTTGTCCTTGATGTATCTTGGAACAAGATGCATATGGAAGTGGAATACAGTCTGGCCTGCTGCCTCGCCGTTGTTCTGAAGGATATTCAGTCCGTCCGGATTCAGCTCAGCCTTCTGTGCCTTTGCCACCTCTGTAGCTATAGTAAATATCTTGGCTGCTGTCTCAGCATCCATGCTGTATATATTGTCAAAATGTTCTTTCGGGATAATAAGCGCATGGCCCTTGTTAGCAGGATTCACATCAAGTATTACTCTGCAGATACTATCCTCATAAACTGTCGCTGATGGAATCTCACCGTTGGCTATCTTACAAAAAATGCAATCGTCCTTATTCATATAAGTTTTACCTCCTCATTGCCTCTATCCATTGTAAACCATCTGACAAAATATTACAAGCACCAAAGAGAACACCAGTTTTATACACCAGTCAAATAATTCTATAATATTGACATGTAAAATTCATTTTTCCTGTCCCTGCCCTGCGGAAATGTCTTTCTGGCACCGGCTATGACCGCAGGATCCAGCTCCGCAACGAGCAGTCTGTCGCTCACCCTCTCCGCCATCTCATTGCCGTAGACATCATATATATGTGAGCTCGGGACATATCTCTCCCTTTTACCCATGCCCACTCTGTTCACGCCTATCACGTATGCCTGATTCTCAATGGCCCTCGCCCTGAGCAGCGCTTCCCACTGGGCAACTCTCTCCTCAGGCCAGTTGGCTATCACAAGTATGGCATCGTAAGAATCCCTCGCCGCCGAAAATATCTCCGGGAATCTGAGATCATAGCATATGTATCCGCCCAGCCTCAGATCCTTGACATTCGCCTGACAAATACGGCTGCCTGCCCGGTACACCCTGTCCTCACCGCTGAACGAAAAAGGATGTATCTTTGCGTAATCCATGATCACCTCATCACCGCTGACGATCGCCAGCTTATTTTCAAATACCTTCCTTCTGCTCTCATCAAACTCACCGCTTCCATCAGCCATGAAAGCTTCTATATAACCAAATGCCATGGCCATATCGTATTTCCTGCTGTTCTCCATAAAAAACGAAACGCTCTCCGGTATCTCACCATCCATGTACGCCTCCCACATGCGAGCGGGCATCATGGTAAATCCCGTCAGCGTCATCTCAGGAAACACCAAGAGCTCAACGCCATTCTCATATGCCTCCTGCATGACCTCAAGACAGTGCTCCCTGGCATACTCCTTATCCTCGTATCCAATATCGATCTCCGTGATTCCGACCTTTATCATAATCATATCCCGCCTCCTGTGTATACACTCTGTATATCGTTCGAATTCTATATTAAGTATTTTACACAATAACGTGTGTTTTGCAAATGTTAACCTGTGTTCAAAATTTATGGTTGACATTCCTCCCATGTATATATATAATGTCAACCATAGCCCTTGTGTATAGGTTAACAAATCCAGGCAGTATTCGTCATCAGCCCGTCGAAACTACCTGGATTTGTTGTGAATAAGCTGTACACAGGCATTACAATCATTGGAGGATTATTACAAATGAAAAAAGCATTTACCACTGTAGAGCTGGTCATGATGGCCATGTTCACTGCAATTCTGTGTGCATCCGCTTACCTGAGCATTCCAACACCGCTCCCTAACGCAGCACACATCACATTACTCAACTTTATGATAATTCTGATAGCTCTCGTATTTGAGCTCAGAGACTCAACGATCATAATAGCACTTTGGATGATCATGGGTGCCATCGGCGTTCCTGTATTCATCGGCGGAGGCGCAGGCCTTGGATATCTGTTCGGAGTATTCGGTGGATACACCTTCTCATTCATCATTGCATCAATCGTAGTCGGTCTCATCAAAGGCAAAAAGTACAAGAGACTTAAGTATACCATCGTTGCGATCATAGGTGTCGTGATCATTGATATCGTGGGAATGATCTGGTGGAAGTTCAACGGTAACCTCACATGGAAGGTTGCATTCTTATCAGGTTTCGTGGCATTCATTCCACTCGACCTCGTTAAGGCTGTCATCGCCGCACAGCTCGTTCCACTGTTCAAGAGACTTCTCCCTGAGAAGGACGACAAAGAGGCCAATGAACAGGCAAAAGAAGCCTGATTAATGGAAATACACAAACTTAAGTGCAATTATAGCTGTCGGCTATGATTGCACTTTTTTGTTACTATCTCGTTTAGTAAACATATTTACTAAAATTAAAAGGGTCACAAACCCGTATGTTATCATTTTTGCGGGTGATCGAATGCAGTATATGGAATTTAGCAAGGATAAAAAGTATATAGAAAGAATCCGTGGACTGCGGGAAGATCATGACTTTACACAACAATATGTTGCCCGCTATCTGAACACCTCACAGACCATGTACGCACGTTATGAAAGGGGCGCAAGCGCGCTGCCAATCCATCACCTTATATATCTCACCGAGTTATATAACGTGTCATCCGATTACATTCTTGGAATCACCAACAACCCTGTTCCATACAAAGAATATTACAGAGAAGCCGCTGTCACCGACCAGGATCCCAGATCACCGGGAAAATACAATATACACTGGAAGGGCAACAGCTAATTCTTTCCCGCACATTTGACCACTATCAACCTGTCACCGGCTTTCACGTCATCCCCCTCAAGTCTGTTGAGCTTTCTTATGGAATCAAGACTGGAATAATACTGTTTTGCGATCGACCATATGCTGTCACCGTCACGCACAACATAGCCCACTATACCTGGCGCCACCGCTTTCTTCTTCATATCGACCGGAGCCACCGTCATGTCATCGATAAGCTCTATCTCTTTCCGGGTAAATATGGTCATTCCCATATCCACTATGGCTTTTATCTCCACCTCGTCATTGCCCGGCAGCGCCGCCGTGATCTGATTGAGTGCAGGGGTAATCCTGATGGAATCCTGAGTTCTGAGCGGAACAGTCTCCACCCTGTATGAAAATGGAGCTACCACCTCCATCTGACACAGAGGTCTGCTGTCATCCGATGACACATAAAGAACTGCCGCCTTCACAGCACCCTCGACGACCACGGCGTCATCCGCCGGCCTGACATCGTCTATATCCACACTGCCCGTCACATTTACGATCTGGAGAATGGACGGCTGGCTGCTCTTGAGCCTCTCCTTCTTCACGACCCTCGTCTTTGCATTGTTTCTCATGAGAAGGTTCTCGTAGCTGAATCTGCTCCTGACGGGATCGACCTGCGCAGAATATGAGAACATATCCTTGAGAAGGTCTGCCTCCACGTCCTCGTACACCTTGATGTCCACATTGAGGCTGCTCTCCACCTGGAGTATCCTGTCCTCACCGCCGTCATTTGCACGCACGGACACCGAACCGCGGGATGCGGTTATCATATCGTCCAGTATCATATCCTCGTCTATTCCATCGCAGTTCACAGTGTCCTGGAACTCCCTCGTGGCGCTGACATACTGCACCGGAGCCACCTCGTCATCCGGCTTGTATATGACAAATATGTCCATCTTGCCGCTTATATGTACCCCCACGTCCGTGGCACGGCTCTCTATCTCCGAGAAGTTCACCTGATCCCACAGCACACGTCCGATATTCGGCTTATTTGCCGGGATCTCTATGTCCTCCTTTATCTTCATTATGTCTCTGGAAGACGCCGCAAGATTTGTAAAGCTTACCTTCTCCGTCATGCACTCTATACCAGAGCCGTTTGCTATGCCCACGGCGCCCTCTGCGGTGATCTGCTGGCACGCCCAGAGCTTCACGCCCACAAGCCCTCTCACCTCGTATTTTCTGGAATTTATCACGGTCACGTACAGATCCTCCAGCACACCCTGTACGGAAACCTTATCTCCCAGCGACAGTTCATCCGCATTTATCGTCTCCTCAAATGGCAGTTCTCCGTCATGGCTCTCAAATGAATCCCCCTCCCGGTCCGTCTGGTATAGGATGGCGTAGCTCACAGTTCCTGTGATGCGCGCCTTGCCCTCCATGACGTCTATGTTTTCTATCGTCACCTGTCCTTTGCTGGCTATCTGTCTGTCTATATCCCCCTTCACATCAGGGACATTGAAATCATCATCCACGGTAAACTCAACATATTTTGCCGCCTTAAGATTCGTCGTTGTGATCCTGTTCTTAGTAAGCTCCATATTTTCCCCACCTTATTTTTTATGATATACCGTTCTACTTGAATACAACCGGAAGATCCATCTTCACTATCCTGACCACCATATAAGGAAATGATACATTGTCCCCCTTCACGCCATCCGTCGGAGTCGCCACCTGCCTTAAAACTCCCTTGATGTAAATGGCATTGTCGTCCTTGTACATCTCCTCCAGAGTCACCCCAACGTCATCCCTCTCCTGCATGCCCGCAGCGATGACTATATATGTATATGTGCTGTTTGAATATACGAGATTAAATGGGTTTTCCTTCTTTTTGTCTATGATGGTAACCAGTTCATCCGGCAGCATGGTCTCATCGCACACGTCATAGAGCAGCGGCTCACCACTGTCCGACACCTCAAACCTTGCACATCCAACGCAGAATATCATGAGCTCCAGTGCAACCACCAGCAGGAAGGTAAGTCTGCCCCACATTCTCCCTCTTAGAAACTCTTTTTCATTTTCCACATGTATCACCTCCGCCATTTGCTTTTTAAGGTGTCTGGCTGTCATTTTAAGCCACTTAACACACTTTGGTATAGTATATGTACCCCATTTGCTCTTTATGTCTGTAAACGCAAAAAAGAGGCGGGATATCCTGTTTGATATCCCGCCTCCGTATCAGAAGCTCGTCCTTCTGTATATTATTCTGTCATTCTACTCTGCGTCTGCAGGTGCGCTCTTCTCAGCCTCGATCTCGGCCTCAGCCTCTGGTGTGACCTCGATTCCAAGCTCAGCGAGCTGTTTGTCGTCTACATAGTCAGGCGCATTTGTCATGAGACATGATGCATCCTTTACCTTAGGGAATGCGATTACGTCACGGATAGAATCCTGCTTTGCCATGAGCATGACCAGACGGTCAAGACCATAGGCAAGTCCTGCGTGAGGTGGTACTCCGTACTTGAACGCATCCAGAAGGAATCCGAATCTCTCGTGAGCCTGAGCCTTTGTAAAGCCAAGGCACTCGAACATCTTCTCCTGAATGTCATCCTGATGGATTCTGACTGAACCTCCACCGATCTCATTTCCGTTTAATACTATATCATAAGCCTTTGCACGAACCCTGCCCGGATCAGAATCGATGTACTGAAGATCCTCCTCCATAGGCATGGTAAATGGATGGTGCATAGCTGTGAATCTGTTCTCCTCGTCTGACCACTCAAGAAGTGGGAACTCTGTGATCCACACGAATCTGTATACATTCTTGTCCACAAGTCCCATGAGCTCTGCCAGATGGCATCTCAGTGCGCCGAGGACTGTCCATACGATCTTTGTCTTGTCCGCTGCGAACAGAAGCAGGTCGCCAGGCTTTCCATCCATGGCTGCCACAAGGGCGTTCATCTGCTCCTCTGTCATGAACTTGGCAAATGATGACTTGTAGCTTCCATCCTCGTTGATAACTATATATGCAAGTCCCTTTGCGCCGTATGTCTTTGCATACTCGATAAGGGCATCTATCTTCTTTCTAGGCATGCTTCCCTGTCCCTCGGCATTGATACCGCGGACTGTTCCGCCATTTGCAAGGGCACCTGTGAATACTCCGAACTCACAGTCCTTGACAACATCGCTGACATCCTTGAGCTCGAGTCCAAATCTGAGGTCAGGCTTATCTGAACCAAATCTGTCCATTGCCTCCTGCCATGTCATTCTCTGAATTGGAAGCTGGATGTCGAGATCAAGTATCTCCTTGAAGAGCTTTGCAAGAAGACGCTCATTTACATCGATTACATCGTCAACGTCAACAAATGAGAGCTCCATATCCATCTGGGTGAACTCCGGCTGTCTGTCTGCACGGAGATCCTCGTCACGGAAGCATCTTGCGATCTGGAAATATCTGTCGTAACCAGAGCACATAAGAAGCTGCTTGAAGAGCTGTGGTGACTGTGGCAGAGCGTAGAATGTACCAGGGTGTACACGGCTTGGCACAAGGTAATCTCTCGCTCCCTCTGGTGTTGACTTGGTCAGCATAGGTGTCTCTATCTCAAGGAATCCCTCATCTGCCATGAACTGTCTGGCGATGGTGGCTACCTTACTCTTCATGATAAGATTTCTCTGGAGGTCAGGACGTCTGAGGTCGAGATATCTGTACTTGAGCCTTATCTCCTCCTTGGTCTTGCTGTTCTCCTCTATAGGGAATGGAGGTGTCTCTGACTCTGACAGTATACGGAGGCTGCTTGCAACGACCTCGATGTCTCCTGTTGCAAGGTTCTCATTCACTGCACCCGCACGCTTGCACACTGTTCCCTCGATGGCTGCAACGAACTCTGAACGAAGCTTTCCTGCCTTCTCGAAGCACTCTGCGCCACACTGTGACTCTTCAAATATAACCTGTAATATTCCACTTCTGTCTCGAAGATCTACGAAGATTATTCCACCTTTATTTCTGCTCTTCTGAACCCAGCCCATCACGGTGACCTTCTCACCTATGTTGGCACTGCTAACCTCTGTACATCTGTGGCTTCTCTTAAGCCCCTGCATAGATTCTGCCATCTTACGCTATCCTCCTAAAATTAAAAACTTTCCTTATGTCACTATACACTTTTTTCATTTTTCGTCAAGACCTGGAATATCGCCGTGAAGCACCTGATCCACCCTGCTCATGATGTCTGTGGTGTTGATCAGCCGCTGGAACGCCAGGAACGCCCTCATGTCGAAGTGTCTCACCTCATCTATCACCATTCCAAATGCCGTATCCGCGTCAAATGCCTTCCTGTATGGTCTGTCGCTGACCAGTGCACTGAACACATCGCACACTCTGATAAGTCTTGCGCCGAGTGGTATCTCCTCGCCCCGCATCCTGTACGGATATCCCGAGCCGTCATAGTTCTCATGGTGATAGTGCACCATATCCACTATGTCCTGATCGTAGCCCTCACGCTTAAGTATCTCCGCGCCAAGCTTGGCATGCAGCCTGACGTATCTCATCTCCTCGATCTTCATCGCACCCTGCCGCCGTCCATATATGTAAGGACTCACCTGCAGCTTGCCCACATCGTGCAGCATTCCCGCCACAGCAACCTTGTGTATGAATTCCTCATCACAGCCCAGCTCCCTCGCCAGCTCAGATGCCAGTACACTCACACACATTCCATGGCGCACCGCATCATTCATATCAACTGAATAGCATTCTTCTGCATCCTTCTCCAATGCTAATCCCATATAAATCCCGCTTTCTTACGCTCGATCATCTCATCTATTCGAGCTATATAATCGTCTACACTCTTACAATTCTCTATTCTGTCTATACGTGTCCCCTCTGTCACTCCGTCATGTCCTGGTCTCACCACAAGCTTCGATGAACTTCCGGCACCGAGACCGATGATGTCAGTCCTCTCCTCCATGATGAGTATATTGTACAGGCACTCAAGCCCCGGCTTCGAGTAACCCACGTTCTCCAGATTGCCGGTCATGTTCTTCTGTCTGTACAGATAGTATGGATCAAGCCCCATCTCAGCCGCCGCCCTCGTAACAGCACCGAGCTGGCTGTCTATATCCGACTTCAGGGTGTCACGGTATTTGTCCATCTCTATGTTCAGATTCGCCGCCCTCTTGATGGCAAGGGTGTGAACCGTCAGACTTTCAGGGGAAAGCTCCTTCACCTGTCTCAGCGTGTTCTCCACACTGTCCGTGTCCTCTCCCGGAAGTCCCACTATCAGATCCATGTTGATGTTGTCAAAGCCCGCTCTCCGGGCATTCTCCATGGCTATGACCGTCTGCTCCGGCGTATGTGCCCTGCCTATGGTCCTTAATGTCTCCTCGTTCATGGTCTGTGGATTTATGCTTATACGCGTCACTCCGTGGCGCTTCATGACCTCAAGCTTGTCAAATGTGGTACTGTCCGGTCTGCCCGCTTCTATGGTGAACTCCCTCACCTGTGACAGGTCAAATGACTTCTCTATCATGCTGCAGAGTCTGTCCATATGCTCCGCAGATATGGATGACGGCGTTCCGCCTCCCACATATATTGATATGAGCCGTTTTCCGGAATATGCCTCCGCAACGTATGCCATCTCTTTTTCGACTGCGTCCAGATATGCATCCACCTTATTCTTATATACCGCAATCGGATATGAGGTAAATGAACAGTACAAACATCTTGTCGGACAGAACGGTATGCCTATATACAGACAGTATTCGTCCTCCTCCGCCACAGAGTCTATGATTTTCTTCTCCCTGTCAGCCACCGCCACTGCCAGCTCGGCTTTCTCACGGGAGGTTCCATATATCTCCTGGTAGTTTCCTATTATATCCTCTGAGGTCATCCCGGCTTCCATATAAGACACAGCTATCTTCGTAGGTCTGATACCCGTCAGGGAGCCCCACGGAAGTCTGCGGTCTGTATACTCCGAAAGCATGTTGTATATCGCCAGCTTTAACGGATTCCTCACGGCACTCTTATCCCGGCAGTCGCCATCCACAGGGATCTGTGTGCTGCACGCCAAAGTCCGCTCTCCTCCGTCTGCTACAGAATACAGCTCTATATTTATTCTATTGTCATCTATATCCGCCACAAGCTCCTTGTCTATCTCCGCCTTAAGCTCCGGCTTTTTGTCAAATATCTCCGGGACCACTATTCTTTCACCGCCGTAGAAGGCCTGGAGACTCACCCGGAGATCATTGTTGTAATCTTCTATATTCTGTATCAGTAATATCATATTTCCACCATGATCCGCCCATCAGAAGAACGGATTCATCTTCTTCTCTTTTCTTATAAGTGTTGTCTCCCCGTGTCCAGGGTACACCACGGTATCATCAGGAAGCACAAACAGCTTCTCTCTTATGTTCTCGAGTAGCGCATGCTCATCACCTGTAGGAAAATCCGATCTTCCCACACTGTATTTGAACAGCGTATCCCCTGAGAACAGTATATTCTCTGACTCGAAGTAATAGCACATTCCGCCTCTGGTATGTCCCGACACACTGATGCAGCTCATCTCAGTGCCAAGCAGCTTCTTCACACTGCCATCGCTCAGATAGTGATCCGTCTCAGTCTCTATCACCTTTTCAAATACACTGGTCATCATCGCCGACAGGTTCACCCTGCTGTTGCCGAGAACTTCCTTCTCGTCCTCCGAAGCATATGTATCCGCGCCTGTGAGCTTCTTCAGATCTCCCATCGCCGCCATGTGATCCACATGACCGTGGGTGAGATAAATGCCAACGCAGGTATACTCATTTTTCTTCAGTGTGTTGTATATATAATTCGCATTCCATGAAGGATCAATGACTATCGCCTCCCCGGTCTGCTCATTTGCCACTATATAACAATTCGTCTGGAATCCTCCCAGCTCACTTCTGATAACTTTTAATTCCGCCATATAAACCTTTCCGGCCATCAGCCCGTAGTTCTCTCTATATCAATTATATTATCAACATTCCTTATCTTGGCAATTATCGTATTCAACTGTTCCTTCGACTTGATCGCAAATGAGATCGTGATCGTAGCCTTGCCCTGCTTGCTTGTACGGCTGTTGATACTGTTTACGTTTATATTTGCCTCGCTGAGGATCTTGGTTATGTCAAATAATATGCCGTTTCTGTCATCTGCATATATATTTATCTCGGTCATGTATGTGTTCGATGCAACAGCGTCATCCTTCCACTCGGCCTCGATGACTCTGGCTCTGTCCGCCTCGCTCATGCACAACACATTTACACAGTCGGTACGGTGTATGGACACACCTCGTCCTCTGGTGATAAATCCTATGATCTCATCCCCCGGAACAGGTGAACAACACTTGGAGAATCTCACGGCAACGTCATCTATGCCGTTTACGATTATTCCACCCTTGCCGGTATGGTTGCCATGGTTCTTCTTCACCGAATACTCGTCCAGAACCTCAGCGTTCGTGGCAGTCTGTGGCTTGTGCTCCTTGTTGTACTCATCAATCAGACGGTTTACTATCTGACCTTCCTTGATTCCGCCATGTCCAACGGCGGCAACTATGGAATCCCAATCCTGGAAATTGTACTTCTTGTATATCTTCTCCTGATACTCAGGCTTTGAGTACATGGAGTAGTCTATTCCCTTTGATTTGCAGTAGTTCAGTATGAGCTCTCTTCCGCGGCTGATATTCTCATCCTTGAGCTGATGCTTAAACCACTGGTTGATCTTTGTCCTCGCCTGTGTACTCTTGACTATATTCAGCCAGTCACGGCTTGGTCCTGTGGAGTTCTGTGAGGTTATGATCTCCACACGATCTCCGTTGTTGAGCTTGGTATCTATAGGAACCTGTCGTCCGTTGATCCTTGCACCGACCATCTTGTTGCCCACCGCCGTGTGAATGGCATAGGCAAAATCTATAGGTGTGGATCCGCTAGGAAGGTTCTTAACATCTCCGGCAGGAGTAAAGCAGTATACCTGTTCAGCAAAGAGATCAAGGTCAGTCTTGACAAAGCTCATGAACTCCTTGTTGTCATCGGTATCCCTCTGCCACTCAAGGATCTGACGGAGCCAGGAGAGCTTTTCCTCCTCCTTCTGCATGACCGTACCGGTTATGTTCTCCTTGTACTTCCAGTGTGCAGCGATACCATACTCAGCCGTTCTGTGCATCTCGTAGGTTCTTATCTGTATCTCAAATGGCTGTCCCTCAGGTCCGATCAGTGTGGTGTGAAGGGACTGGTACATGTTGGACTTAGGCATGGCTATGTAGTCCTTGAATCTTCCCGGAATAGGCTTGTACATCTCATGAATGATACCCAGTGCTGAGTAACAGTCCCTGACCGTATTCACCTTGATACGTACCGCAAATATATCGTATATCTGATCCAGAGTCTTGTTCTGGTTCTTCATCTTCTTATATATACTGAAGAAATGCTTTACTCTTCCGTCTATCTCAGCCTCAAGTCCGGCATTATCAATATGCTTCTTGACATCGGCAACGACCCTCTTGATATAAGCATCCCTCTCGGTAAGCTTCTCATCTATCTGCGCCTTGAGATCCTTGTACACATCCGGCATGAGGTACATCATGGACAGGTCATCCAGCTCGACCTTGATCTTGCTGATACCAAGTCTGTGTGCGATAGGCGCATATATATCCATGGTCTCTCTGGCCTTCTCTATCTGCTTCTCCGGTGACTGATACTGGAGGGTTCTCAGATTGTGGAGTCTGTCCGCCAGCTTTATCAGTATGACTCTGATATCCTTCGCCATGGAGAGGAACATCTTACGCAGATTCTCCGCCTGAACCTCTATCTTGTCCGTGGTCATCTTGAGCTGTGTCAGCTTCGTAACTCCATCCACAAGGAAAGCAACCTCCTCGGAGAACTCCGCTGCTATCTCCTCAGATGTCATGACTGTATCCTCAACGACATCGTGAAGTATTCCAGCCACTATCGTCTCCTTGTCAAGCTCGAGCTCTGCCAGGATTATGGCCACATTCAGAGGGTGCATGATATAAGGCTCCCCGGACTTTCTGAGCTGTCCCTTGTGGGCAGCGTCCGCCACCTTATATGCCTTCTCTATCATAGTGATGTCGGCAGATGGGTGATATGTGAGTATCCTTGAGATAAGCTCCTTATACAATTCCTCCGGCGGTGTAAAATCTGCCGGTGTGGACAGATCTATCTCTCTCTTCGCCTTCATCTGCTTATTCGCCTGCTCCTCCAGCTTTATAAGTTCATTCTGAGGAACATTCTTGCCAGACGCAAGAGCCTTCTCGATGGCTGCTATTCCATCCTTCGTGGCCTGCTCCGAGGTGATAACACCTGCTTCCGCAGCTCTCTTCGTCTCCTGAGCTATTATATTGTCCTGTGTCTTATCCAATGTCTCTCCCATATGCTCACCACACTTCCTGTTTTATTCTGCCCTGATCATTCTCCCTCAAACTGTACTACTGAAGCCACGTCATATTTGGAAAGTCTCTCTCTTCCCTTCAGGTCTGTCAGCTCTATGAGGAATACCATCTTGACTACTATTCCGCCAAGGCTCTCTATAAGCTTAGCCGCAGCCTCTATGGTTCCACCTGTTGCAATAAGATCATCCACCAGCACAACCTTCTCACCCGGCTTGATGGAATCCTTATGTATCTCTATAGTAGCCTGTCCATACTCAAGATCGTAAGACATCTCCACGGTCTCTCTCGGAAGCTTGCCCTTCTTTCTCACGAGAACAAGTCCCTTGCCGTTCTTGTATGCCAGCGGTGCTCCAAATATAAATCCTCTGGACTCTGCTCCGGCGATGACATCGTAATCTACTCCCTCCAGCAGCTTGTCCATCTCATCGATGGCCAGCTTCATGCCCTCAGGATCCTCTGTTACACTTGTCACATCCCTGAATATGATTCCCGGCTGTGGAAAATCAGGAATACTCTTGATATACTTTTCTACCTCACTCATCTTACGTCCTCCTGTATGATATATATTACAAATGCACTTAATAGTATTCTCATCAAAGTCAGCTTATATTCCCTTGTTATAGGCCTCCATCTTCATCTGGAGCGAACGTCTTCCCATATATTCATTGATGGTCGGATAGTATGCGACATCTATCACTACGGCGTTCGGCTGACCATTTAACATTTTAACACATTCATCCTCTCCAAACCACTGTTTTATGTTATTCACAAATGTATCCGGATCAAAATCTATGGCATCCACGCACCTTCCGTACCCGGTATCAAGCTGGAGCTTCAGAAGATTTTTGTTTCTTCCAAGTATCTGCGCCCTTCGCACCGGTACTGCCGCCTGTGCAAACAGCGGTTTCCTGTTACCCTTTCCGTATGGTTCAAGCCTCTCGATCTGTTCCGTCAGCTCTATGCTGTTGTACGCCAGCGGCATGGCCACATCTATCATCAGCTTAGGTGTTATATCTTCATCCGTCAGCACCGCCGCTTCATTGAGCTTCCGCCTCAGCTCGTCAAGCCTCTCCTTCTCTATGGAAAAGCCCGCCGCCATGGCATGTCCGCCAAATGCAGTGAACATCTCCCGGAACCGGTTCAGCTCCTCGAACATGTTGTAGCTGTCTATGGATCTTCCCGATCCTTTCAGTATCCCCGGCGTCTCTGCGTCCGTGAACACCATCGCAGGTCTTGTGTATGCCTCCTTGAGCCTGCTGGCGATTATTCCCACAACGCTCTCATGTACAGCCGGTATATACACCACAAGCACCTTGTCAGCAAGGGTAGCCGCCTGTCCGAACTCTCCGTTCACAGTGGCTGTCTCAAGCATATCTGTGATATGCCGGGCTCCGGCCTCCGTCATGCTCTTTCTCTCATTGTTGACAGCCAGCAGTTCCCTAGCCCTTGCCTCGGCGACATTTGGATCTCTCTCAAGCAAGAACTCAAGGCTCTGTTTCGCATCCCCCAGTCTTCCCGCCGCATTGATGCACGGCCCTATCAGAAATCCCAGATCATACGTTGATATCTTCTTCTCATTTCTGCCGCTGAGCCTCATGAGGGCATTCAGACCCGGATTGCGGCTGTCCTTCAGACTTTCAAGGGCATATTTTACATAGATTCTGTTCTCATCCACCAGATCCATCATGTCACAGTTGGTAGCCAGCCCCAGGATCTCCATGAATTCATTTACCTCGCTCTCGGCTATCCCGCATATCCTGTACATGTACTGGATGAGCTTGAACGCAACGCCGGCCCCGCACAGCCCCTTGAATGGATATTCACAGTCCTGCCTCTGATTGTCTATGACCGCATCCGCCCGGGGCAGCATATATGCCCGCTCGCCGCCATCACTCTCCTCAAATGGGATCTGATGGTGATCCGTGACGATGACCGTAAGCCCGCGCTCCTTCGCATATCTCACCTGTTCTATCGCCGCTATTCCATTGTCGCAGGTTATGATAGTATCAACACCATCCGCTATGGCGGCATCTATAAGTCTTTTATTTATTCCGTATCCATCATGCACTCGATGTGGAATGTCGTAATCCACCACGGTGCAGTCATCAGCGCAGCTTCCGTGCAGCGCCGCCCATGTTCTCCGAAGACCGAGAAGCAATATATAATTGGAGGTAACTCCGTCCACGTCGTAGTCCGAGATTATCCTTATCCTCCTGTTATCGCTGAGCTTTTCCTTTATTATCTCACCGGCTTCCACCATATCCTTCATCAGTGCCGGATCGTGCATGGAATCCCAGTCGCCATCAAGGTACATAGCTATGGCTTTCTCCCCGGTGACTCCTCTGTTCGTGATAACCCTCGCCACAACAGGACTCACACCGAACCTCTCGCCTATGGCATTAAAGTCCGCTCTTTTGCCCGCCACTCTCCACTCTGGCTTCTTCACATATTTATCTATTATATCCTTCTGCTCCGGTGTCAATGTCATATTCTGTTCTCCGTATCATTTTATCCCTGGGACATATCCGCATCCCTGCTGTATCCATCCACATATTTTAGCAGACGCATTATGGTATTACCAGTGTAAATGCCACCATTTTGCCTGTAAATGTTGACATTTCACCTGTTATGTCTATTTGCTTTTTATTGTACAAATGTTATAATAAATATACATTTTTAATATATCTTTTGTGCATTTTGATGGCAGTATCTGGAAGTTCTATCACAAATGCGCAGTGCAAAGGAGGAGATATTTTTATGGCAAACAGATTCGTACTCAATGAAACCTCTTACCACGGAGCGGGTGCCATCGCTGAGATCGCCACAGAGGCAGTCGGCAGAGGCTTCGCCAAGGCTCTTGTGTGCTCAGATCCTGATCTGATCAAGTTCGGTGTGACCAAGAAGGTCACCGATGTTCTGGACGGTGCAGGACTTGCATACGAGATCTATTCCAACATCAAGCCAAACCCTACTATAGAGAACGTGCAGCAGGGTGTGGCCGCATTTAAGGCTGCTGAGGCAGATTACATCATCGCCATAGGCGGCGGATCATCCATGAACACTGCCAAGGGTATCGGCATAGTTATTGCCAACCCTGATTTTGCAGACATCAGAAGTCTGGAGGGTGTTGCACCTACAAAGAATAAATCAGTTCCTATATTTGCAGTTCCAACTACAGCCGGAACCGCAGCAGAGGTAACTATCAACTACGTCATCACAGATGTTGAGAAGAACCGCAAGATGGTATGTGTTGATCCTAAGGACATTCCTGTTGTGGCATTTGTCGATCCTGAGATGATGAGCTCCATGCCAAAGGGACTCACAGCAGCCACAGGTATGGATGCACTGACACACGCAATCGAGGGTTACATCACCGCAGCCGCATGGGAGCTGTCAGACATGTTCCACCTCAAGGCAATCGAGATCATCAGCCGTTCGCTCAGAGGGGCTGTTGCCAATACACCTGAGGGCCGTGCAGATATGGCTCTTGGCCAGTATGTTGCAGGCATGGGCTTCTCAAATGTAGGTCTTGGAATCGTTCATTCCATGGCTCATCCACTGGGAGCTCTGTATGACACACCTCACGGTGTTGCCAACGCGATTATCCTGCCTACTGTAATGGAATACAATGCAGAAGCAACAGGAGAAAAGTATCGTGAGATAGCAAGAGCCATGGGCGTCAAGGGCGTAGACGACATGACCCAGGAAGAATACAGAAAAGCTGCAGTTGACGCAGTACGCCAGTTGTCCATCGATGTAGGCATTCCTACAGACCTTAAAGACATTGTAAAGCCAGAGGATATTCCATTCCTGGCACAGTCAGCCTACGATGACGCATGTCGTCCGGGCAATCCAAAGGAGACTAGCGTGGAGGATATCACCAAGCTCTACGAGTCATTGATCTAACTGACCCATTAGATCAAAATATGTCAGTCCTTTGCCGGGACTTACATATTATATATGGGACCTCACCAGTCCCCTTAAACCCCTAAAAACTAACTAAAAGAACTCCTGTTACAGAGATTTTGCTCTCTCTGCATCAGGAGTTCTTTTTTTGTTCGTCGGATCCATCTGTCATGCTCTGATGGACTCAAGAATATACTCTTGAAACTCATTCATATTCTTAAATATAAAATCTGCCTTATCCCTCATCTCATCATCCGGCTGCACGAGGTCCGGGATCATGGCAATCTTCATCCCTGCCGCATATGCTGCTCTGACTCCGTTGTATGAGTCCTCCACCGCCCATGCACTCTCCGACTCAACTCCAAGCTCTTCACAGGCCTTCAGGAATATATCCGGTGCGGGTTTGCTCCGATCTACCATGTCTCCACATACAAGCTTGTCGAAGTAATCTATCACCCCGAGGTTGATGAGCTCCATGGTGACTACCTCTTTTCTGGTGGATGTGGCAAGGGCACATGGTATGCAATTATCCCTGAGCATCTTCAGCATGTCCGTAACTCCCGGCTTCAGCACAAGCTCTCCCTCTGCCGCTGCCCGGTGGAATTCCGCCGCCATCTCAACCTTGAGGCTCTCATATCTCTCCTCATCCAATGTATCCTGTCCTTCACCACATCTTCCTTTGTACATCTGCACGAACAGCTTCTTCGCCGCCTCACGGTTGAGTCCAAGGGCAGCCATACAGAAGCTCTCTATGTCCTCTATGCCATATTTGTCCGCTGTCTTCTGCCAGCTCTTGACAACCAATTGTTCTGAATCGAGGATGACTCCATCCATATCAAACACCACTGCTTTACAATTCATATCTCTTCCATCTCCCAATAATACAACAGGCTTCCACAGCATCTCTGCCATGGAAGCCTGTTATCATCTGTCATCTGACATCCGTCCGATAACTTTATTCTATTAAGCATCTTTTTCTGTCTTACCAAGCTTTGTCTTCATGTAGTACCAGAGTGGTCCTGTGATACATACTGAAGAGTAAGCACCGATAACTACACCAGCCATAAGTGTGAGAGCGAACTCCTTGATAGAAGCTACACCCATGATATACAGAACGAATATTGTAACAAATGTTGTGAGTGATGTATATATTGTTCTGCTGAAGGTCTGGTTGATACTCAGGTTGACTATATCCTTGTATGTGGCCTTCTTAGGCTTCATAACACCTATATTCTCTCTTACACGGTCGAATATGATGATAGTAGCATTGATCGAGTAACCCACTATGGTAAGCAGACATGCGATACATGTGTTACCAACTGTAAGTCTCAGTATAATATACAGACAGAATACCATCGCAACATCGTGGAGAAGTGCGATAACTGCACTTGCACCAAACTTCACATCATGGAATCTGATAGCAATGTATATAAGCATCAGGATAGCTGCAAGGATAACTGAGAATATAGCGTTCTTGGACATCTCGCTGCTGACTGATCCACTTATTACGTTTGCCTCCTTGACATCTGCGCCAAGCTTGTCTGTGAGTGCGCTGCGCACCTTGGACATCTGTGAGTCATCTGTTCCGTCATCTGAAAGCTCAGGCATCTTGAACACGATCTCATTTGTACCTGATACTGTCTGTACTGATATTCCCGCCTCACCGATACCGGCTGCCTCTGCAATGACAGGAACTATATCTTTCTCAGCCTCGCTAAGTGAGTACTCTTTGTCAAAACCTACTGTAAGGCTTGTACCGCCTGCAAACTCAACACTGAAGTTAAGTGGTGAACCCTTTGACTTATTATTAACAGGCATCATACAGAAGCATGCGATGATCACAATGAGTGATCCGAGCATACAGAACTTACCTGCCTTCACGAAGTTTGTCTTCTTTGGCTCTCTTGCAACGCCGAAATACTTGGCATCTGTAACGCCGAGATTTACAAGCGCTGTGAGCAGTGACTGGCTGACTGCCAGAGCTGTGAATACTGAAAGAACAACACCGATAGCCAGTGTGATCGCAAATCCCTTGATAGTACCTGTTCCGAATATTCCAAGTACAAGAGCTGCTATAAGTGTTGTAACGTTACCATCTATGATGGCTGACAGGGCATTGTGGAAACCACCCTTTACAGCCTGCTTTACGGACTTGCCATCCGCCAGCTCCTCTTTGATACGCGTGAATATGATTACATTGGCATCGACCGCCATACCTACTGACAGGATAACACCAGCTATACCAGGAAGTGTCAGTGTTACGTTGAACAGATTGAGTACCAGCAGATCAAGTATTGTGTAGAATGCCAGAGCAAATGATGCCACAAGACCTGGGATCCTGAATACTATGATCATGATAAGAAATACAAGTGCAATACCGATCGCACCTGCCTTAAGGCTTGTGCTGATGGCATCTGATCCAAGTGTAGCACCTACTATATTGGAACGAACCTGCTTAAGTGTAAGAGGAAGTGCACCGATACGGATAGTAGTAGCAAGCTGCTCGGCCTCCTCGTAGCTTCCGATCTTGTTGATTTCTGCGCTTCCGCCTGTTATGGCTGACTGTACTGTTGGTGCACTTACGACCTTGTTGTCATATATAATGTATACTATATTTCCAACATTTGCCGCGGTAACATCAGCGAACTTCTGAGCTCCCTCATCGGTGAATGCAAGCTGTACCACATTGTCATTGCCGTTATCTGAGTCAATTCCGGCTGTGGCATTCTTGATGTCATCTCCTGTAAGAGCAGCCTCATACTCCTGTCCCTGTGACCACTTTGTATAATTGTCCGGATCAAGAAACTCAAGCTTTCCCTCAATATTCAGAGCATTAAGTATCTCATCTGCATTTGTTACACCCGGGATCTCTGCTGTGATCTTCTTGTCTCCATCTTCATAGACTGAGTACTCATTGGTGTAGGCCTCTACACGCTGCTCAATCTTATACTTGGTATCCTCGAGATCCTTGTCGCTGTAATCATCCTCCTGAATCTCGTAAGTTACACTCAGACCACCCTTAAGGTCAAGTCCAAGCTTGATGTACTCGACTTTACCTCTGTCTGCAACACCGAATATTGCTGTATATATAGCAACACCCAGTATAAGCAGAAAGGCAATGATGACGAGCACAGCGTTTCTCTTTGTCTTCTTCATCGTCTTCTCCTTTTACCCTTTTTATTCCTCTTCTGCCTCATCGGCCATAGCCGCCTTCAGCATGATTGCACATTCTATACGCTTCTTCTGAAGCTCACAACCTATGTCATATGCATCAAGTATATTGCCGTGGAACTTGTATGAGTTGGCCGCACAGCCACCGCTGCAATAGAATCTTGCAAAGCAGTCCTTACACTTATCCTTGGCATATACATTGCACAGCTTGAATTCATTGACTATATCCTGATTCTTGATTCCATCGAATACATTTCCTATACAGAAATCATCCTCACCAACAAACTGATGGCAAGGATAAAGGTCTCCCCAAGGAGTGACCGCCATGTACTCTGTACCTGAACCACAACCGGAAAGTCTCTTGGCTACGCAAGGTCCACCCTCAAGATCTATCATGAAGTGGAAGAAATTGAAGCCTCTTCCCTCCTTATGTCTCTTGATCATCTCCTTAGCCAGGATATCGTACTGCTCAAGCAGTACCGGTATATCCTCTTCCTTTATAGCATATGGCTCGTCCGGAAGTGATACAACAGGCTCAACGGATATCTGGTCAAATCCCAGATCCGCCATATGAAGCACGTCCTGTGAGAAATCAAGGTTGTTATGAGTGTAAGTACCTCTTACGTAGTAGCTCTTGCCTGCTCTCTTCTTGGCAAATTCCTGGAACTTGGATAATATCACATCATAACTTCCCTTGCCATTCCTTGTAGGTCTCATGTAGTCGTGGACTTCCTTCCTTCCATCTATGCTGAGCACCACGTTCGCCATCTCTCTGTTGGCAAATTCCATGATCTCGTCATTCAGAAGCACTCCGTTGGTAGTAAGTGTGAATCTGAACTTCTTGTCATACTTCTCCTCAAGGCTTCTTCCGTATTCCACAGTCTTCTTGACTACATCCCAGTTCATAAGCGGCTCACCGCCGAAGAAATCCACCTCGAGATTTCTTCTTAAACCGGAATTCGCAACCAGAAAATCCAGGGATTTCTTTGCCACCTCAAGTGACATAAGCGCCCTGTCTCCCTTATATTCTCCCTCACCGGCAAAGCAGTATCTGCAGGCAAGGTTACAGTCATGGGCGATATGCAGACACAACGCCTTGACAACTGTCTTTCTCTTCTTGAAATCTATAATATAATCTTTGTATACGTCATCTGTAAATAATGTTCCGTCCTCTACCAGTTGGGCTACCTCGTCATAAGCCTCGGAAACATCTGCGCTGTCATACTGTGACAGTGCCTTTATAATCTGCTCTTTATCATTCTCCTCATATAAAGAAATAATATCATAGACAAGATCGTCTACGACATGTACAGAACCACTACAGACATCAAGCACTATATTATAACCATTGTTCTTGTACTGATGAACCATAATTCTCCTTCAATATATTCCATCGGATCTATCCGTGAAATTCTAATTCAAGGCGCCACACACGGCACCCTTATACACGCACTAAAGAGGACTGTCATCATAAACGACGGTCCCCTTTAGCTGATCAAATACAAACCTGTTACAAATTACTTGTTGTTAACATTCTCACAGCTCTGATTACCAACTGTGCATGATGTCTTACAAGCTGACTGGCATGATGTTTGGCACTCGCCACATCCACCCTTGACCATTGTATTCTTCATAGTCCTGTTTGTGAGTGTTTTAATTCTCTTCATTCTGGATACACCTCTCTTTTTATGTCATATATCGGGATTATAACACAAAGATATATAAAGTAAAAGTTTTTTTTAACTGAGCATAGCCCCCAGCATCCCGCCTGCAACGCACATAATACACTTGGTTATAACTGCTATTCCCTCTCTATCGCCTGAACCTGTAAACAGCACCGACACGGTCAATGCGACCGATATGTAAGTCAGGCCATACACCATCCCCCACAGGAAACGCTTCTCCCTGACTTTTCTACCCGTAACAAAGCCCCCGGCAAATGTGGCCACTATGTATATCACAACAACCAGTATACCGAGCACCTTATCGCTTATCCCCACTTTGTATACGACCACCGCCGTTATAAACAGCATGATTATCGTGAGCAGATAGGACAGGATCAGTCCCTTTACAACTCCCATAAATTTCTGACTTACAGACATACTACCGCCATATTCTTTACTCTTTACATTATTATGATGTTCCTCCTCATTTTATTAATAAAAATACAGCCTGTTTACTCAAACAGGCTGCATATATCTTCTATATCATAAAAGGTTTTGTATGCACGCTCGCGCGTGATACCATTTGGTTTTATCAGATCCACCACCATGACCGTACATAGCCCTGCCCGGCTGGCAGATATGATACCATTCACAGAGTCCTCAACGGCCACCGCTTCGTCCGAGTTTACGCCCAGCTTCCCGCAGGCCTTCAGATATATATCAGGCTCCGGCTTTCCGTGGGTGATCTCGTCTCCGCATACCTTTTCATCGAAGTATCCGGCTATTCCAACGCTATCAAGTCTCTGCTGCGCCCTCGTCCTCGCAGTGGAGGTTGCAAGTGCCATCTTCACGCCGTGTTCTTTTAAGAATCTCAGCGTGTCCTCGACATGTGGCTTTATGTCTATTCCATACTTTTCCACATGATCATCGAACAGATCCATTGTTCTCTGTCTGAACGCAAGATAATCAAAATCTTCGCCCATTATTTCCTTAAATACCCGGGCGTTGGAGGTCTTGTTGCCTCCAGCCACCCGGTCACATACATTTTCCATCTGTGCCTCAGGAATCCCTATGCTCATGCCGTTTTCCTTCCAGCACTTCCTGTATATCTTCTCCGTGTCTACCAACACGCCGTCCATATCAAATACAACTGCCCTGTACATAGCACTTTCTCCTACATTAAGCAGCGGCGTTTTTCTTTCTTCTTCTGCCAGCTATGATGATGAATGCAAGCAATGCAAGAAGCAGGATCGCTGCGATTATTATTATGATCAGCACAACCGGTGACATCTTTTCGCTGAGCTTGAAGGTGAATACCTCTCCGGTCTCTCTGTCATATGTTGTCGCTATATTACCGGCCTTATCCTGGGCTGTTACCTCAACCGTGTATGTATCATACTGATCTACCTGCATCTCATACTTGTTATCTGCCTGATAGCTTGCAGGATCTATGGTATTGCCATTTATAACGATGGATGTGATCTCGTCTTCCTCATTCTCAAGACCTATCGTCATGTTGAATGGCTCTCTGAGAGTCTCTCCATCCTCAACACCTGTTATGATGATTCGTGGTGCAGTACCATCATACGTATAATCAAATTCCTGTGTTGCCGTGTGTCCAACCTTGTCAGTTACTGTAAGTGTTATCTTGTGATATCCGTCTGTCATATCTGAGAAATCGATAAGATTTACTCCGTCTATCTTGGCGTCAACCGAGAAGTCTGAAGTATCACTTACATCCCACAGTGCTTCGTAGCCCTTGTCTCGTATATCAGCAAAATCTGATGCATTGAGAAGCAGTGTTCCGTCATCGCTTGCAATGCTCTTGCTCATGAATCCGGCAAGTGTCGATGTAGCCTTGAGCTCAGGTGGTGTGTTATCGACTGTGAATACCAGGCTGTAATCATCAGCCTTATTTCCCAGTTCATCCTGCGCTGTTATTGACACCTCGTATACACCATCCTCAGAGAATCTCTGGCTTCCTGTGCTGAGCTCTGAAGAATTGCTGTAATTTGTAAAGTATGATGATGACACATCCTTGCTGTCCTTCTTCACGGTTATCTTCACATCATCTGTCGAGAAGAATGACTCCTGAACGCTCAGTGACATATCAACATAGTTCGGTGCGGAAGAATCCATACTTCCTATTGGGTCGTAATTCTTTACTTCCTTGTTGTTCTTATCCACTGCGCTCACCTTTACAACAGGTGCCTTTGAGTCAACCTTGAAGGTCTTGGTCTGGCTGGCTGCCACATTTCCTGCAAGATCTCTTGCATTTGCTGTGATCGTGTACTCGCCATCCTCTGTAAAGTTGTAAGTTGCGGTATGTGGATTGCTTCCTGAGAAGCTGCTTGTTCCCAGCGTAGCGATATTCGATGCCGCTGTTCCGTCCGTCTTTCTAGTTATTGTCACGTTAAATGCATCTGCGGCAAGATTGTTGTTCTCATATGCAAATGAGAATGCCTCATCTATGCTGATGGTTGCATTTACCGCCGTTGTCTGTCTGTCGTTCATTCCTGAAATCGATATAACCGGTGCAGTCTTATCGATTCTGAACTTCACTATTCTGGTCACAGCCTTGTTGCCCGCCTTATCCTCTGCGGACACGGTGACTGTGTAATCGCCCTGGGCGTCAAATGTCACACCGCTGAGTACCTCTCTGACTGTGCTGACTCCATCGCCCTTTGTTCCCCAGGTAACATTCTTTCTTATATCTCTGTTCTCTACAACAGATCCACCCTCATTTGTTCTGACTACATGAATGGTGTACTTTCCACCTCTCATGTTATCTGTAAGTGTTACAGGGACTGTCACATCTCTGTTGTTTATAGTGTTGACATTTCCAAGCTGTATCTCAGGCTTGTGCTTGTCTATGTAGAAATGGGTTCCTGTTGTTCCTTCATTTCCACACTTGTCGGTAACGGTCATGGTGAGATCATACTCACCTTCCTTATCATATGTGTACTTCTTGCCCCATGTTCCGCCGTTACTCTTTATATAGAAGTATTGCGGATTCTCATCCACTGCTACATTTCCATCATTCTCTGTGATAATAGTGTTCTGAAGCGACTTGAACTGTTCCTCCACACCAACTCTGAATGATATTGAAGTCTTGAAGTAATTGTTATTATCCAGTCTGTACTCAGGATCATCGTCCACATACACAAGTGGCTCTGTAGTGTCGACGTAATAATTCTTTGTCTTGAGAGCACTTGTGCCCTCCTGAACACCGAACGCCTCGTCTGCTGCCGGCTTCAGTGCATTGCCGGAATTATCGGCTCCCTCAACTGTGAAATAATATACAGTTGCCTTGCCGCCCTTGGCTGTCATCTTATATGCTGCAGTGGTCTTGCCATCTGCTGTCTGGAACGGAACTGTGGTCTCTGACCAGTTTGAATCACTGTAGGTCTTGTAGTACACCTTAAGCGTCGCATTCTGTGTATCCATTCCATAATCGTCTTCTATGCCAAATGTAATAGTTCTGCTCCTGTTAAGGAATCTGCTGCTTCCACCGGACACAACTGATATCTCAGGGCTCTTCTTATCTATTACAAATGAAGTTGTTGCCTTACCCGACTCATTGCCAACCTCATCGACAGCAACGATCGTGATATTATAAAGTCCAGGCTCTCTGAATGTTGTGGACTTTGCTGCATTTGCAGTGTAATCCGCATCCAGCTCATACTTGCTTATGCTCTTGCCATCGCGTGTTCCTGTCACAACGAACTTCTCCACGAAGTAATTGTCAGTTCCCCTTGCTGTTATGGTCACATTGCTGTTATTCCAGTAATTTATCAGCTTTCCGCCGGCAGTTCCATCTATTGACACTGATGGCTTGACGGTATCAACTATCAGGTGTATCTCCTGACTGGCCTTGCTCTCGTTTCCTGCTCTGTCCTTCAGCTTAACAGTCATCGTGTACTCTGTATTTTCATCTGTTATGCCAAGGGCCTTTGCATCCAGTGTCTTTTCTATATCATTTCCTGATACATTAATGCTTCCTGTAATGTCCTGTGATCCGGCTGCGCTGCTTCTGCCTACTGTATATGTAACCTTGCCATTGCTGTCATCGTTATCGGAACCAGAGACCTTGATCTTCACGTCACTCTTTGATCTGTAATAGAATGTCGATCCTGATTTGTATTTCTGGTTTGCACACTCCAGCTTCACATTTGCCGGTGCAGTCTTATCATAGTAAACCTTTATGCTCTGTACTTCTTTGAACTTCGTGTCAGCATTGTTCGGATCGTGTATTCTCGCCATGAGTGAGATCTCGTACACACCCTCATCTGGAAGCTCGTAGGATATGTTGACCGTATTCTTGTCATATGCAGCGGCAACTGTACCCTTTACCTCAACTGCCTTATCCTTCTTTCCTGCAAATGATGTTCTGGTGATCACCAGCTTTGCGTCATCTGCTGCAAGCTGGAAGCCTGATACTGCACCCTCTACAGTCAGAGTATCATCATTTCTCCAGAATATAGCGCCGTTGTCAGCATCTGTACCGTTCGCAGATAACTTCTCTCCTGAAAGGCCATCCACATTGACATACACATATGTGTTCGTCTCTGTCTTATTTCCAGCCTCGTCAGTTACCACAACTGTCAGGACATAACTTCCTGAACCATCTATGCTTATCTCTTTTCCGCTCTGCAGGCCATTGTCACCTGTAGATGTTGAATACCAGTTCTTGACTGATGTATATGATCCATTTGCATCTGCCTTCTTGAGTGAAGCGACCGCCGATGCAACACCTGATGTGGCATCGCTGTACTTTATATTAAGAACAGCTTCCTTTGCGTCTGTGACTGTGTACTGCTGATCATTGTTTGTCCTGTCTGTTCCGGCGTTGTCCGTAACCTTTACAACAGGTGTTGTATTATCCACCTTGACTACAGTCTCTATCCTGCCCTCTATTCCGGCGAAGTCCTTTGCCGCAAATGTGATGGTATGCTCTCCATCAGCCAGATATATGTCTGACTTTGTTGAATCCTTGACATCTCCACCGCTCACGCGGACATCGCTGCTGTATGTGAACCTGTTTCCTTTTTCAAGGATCGTTTCCTTCTTGCCATCCACGCTGTATGACACGGTGTCTATGTAAGAATACTCTCCAGTTGCCTTCACTGTCAGCTTTGTGGATTTCACATAGCTTGTGGAACCGCCTGTAACTGTGAGTTCAGGCTTTCCTTCCTTTACAAATACAATGTCGCCATCCTCATCTGCGCCGACTGAGTTATTGCCAAACTCGTTCTCCTTGGCGTAAATGACAAGCTTCTTTGCATTGTCTGCATTGTCCTTCTTGAACCACTGTGCACTTATCTCGAATTCATATTCATATCCGCCGGACACAGCCTTTTTGCCTGTGCACTCCACTGCTGAAGCTGCACCCGTAAGCTTGTAGTACAGGCTCACGTCATCTATCTCAGTGTTATCACTGCCGGCTGTAACCTTCTTCACCTGTACAGTGAACTTATAAGCATCATCTACCTTGAGCTGAGGGAATCTGTAATCCACTCCGTTCTTCTGTATGATCTCAGGGGTAACACTTGTTATGACAGGAGCTTCGTTGAGCTTCTTGACGATAACACTGGTCTCCTCTGACTTGTTTCCTGCAACATCGACCGCTCTGAACTTGTATGTTCCACTCTTATCAGGTGCAACAAACTGGGATGTGCTCTCAGTCTTGCTCCAGGTCTTTCCATTGTCTGATGAATACTCCACATAGTCTATTCCTGTGGCATTTTCCTCTGCTGCATCTGTGGTATCCTTGGCGTCTATCACAAATGTTCTGTCGGCATCACTGCTTGTGAGGTTCAGGAGATAATAGCCATCGCTCACCTTGTTGTGAAGATTGTAGTTATCATCAGCCTCAACCGATATTGTAGGTGCCTGCTTATCCACGGCAACCTTTATGGTTCCAAGCAGCTCGAAATCACCGCTCTCATCAGTACCTGTATAATAGTAAATAGCTATCTTCTGTACTGCTGTGTCATTCTTCAGCTCATACACATTATCAAATGTGACAAGCTTTCCTGCTGCATCTGTGGCTGTAGCGATCTTATCGTCCGCTGTAGCTCCTTTGTAAACAGCCACTCCCAACTTGCTGCTGTCGATTCCGTCAACTTTGTCGGACTTGATCTTGAACTTTATTGCCTTGTCAAAATCCTTGAAGCCATACACCATATCCGCCTTATCGCCCTTTACAATGGCCGTTACATCTATGGTCTGTGTATCTTCCTCCTCCGCAAACAAATGAAAATGTGAATCGATCGCCACAAGAGTGAGTGTCATAACTACCGCCATCGTAAGCGCGATCAGTCGATGCAAAAGTGATTTATTCTGCATAACCTTTTTCATGTCCCTCTCCTCCTATATCTCTTCATCGGAATGTACTATAATTACATTCTTTATCATTCTTACCGAGCTCGCTGCGCGTCCTCCCTGAAGAACGGCTGTGGAATCATCTGCGTCATCGCTTCTAAGTACGTCCGTTGCTTCCTCATCTGCGTCATCGCTTCTGAGTATGTCCGTTGCTTCCTCGTCCGCCTCATCACTTCTGAGTATGTCCGTTGCTTCCTCGTCTGCCTCGTCATTTCTGAGTACATCCGTTGCTTCCTCATCCGCATCTTCTCTGAGGATGTCTGTCGCCTCCTCAAAGCTGCTGCCATTGATGTCAAGATTCTCTTCGTCTTCCCTCAGAATATCTGTTGCCTCCTCGGCATCATCGCGGAGAATATCAGTTGCAGTCTCGCCTTCATCCTCCAGTCTCTTTTTCCCGAGATCAGCTATCGCTTTCTCGTAATTTGCCATTCCCTTCTCAGAATGTTTTTCGGCTGCAGTTGACTTTACATCCCTTACCGAAATTCTGGATGTATGGTTCTTGATCGCCTCCTGTTTGGAGGCACCGCCTCCCTGTACACTCTCATAGCCCTTCTCCTTGATCTCATCGATCTTCTTACGGGCTGTTGAGCCTGTGGCAATTCCCACCGCCTTCGGTATCTTTAACACAAAGAACAGTACCACCGCCACAATAGCGAATACGATCGCAAGTGCCAGGCCGCCATATAACATTACATTATAAACTGTTGCCATAACCTTTCACTCCTCCCTTACTCGCTCGTTGACCTTGAACTGCCATTTACTATGCTCTTAACTGTCAGGTCATTGGATAACGACTGCCATCCCTGCTTAAGACCATTTGCAAGTGCCGGAACTTTGTTACCGTTCTCGTACACTTTCCTCACAGCCCTTGTGGCACTGGCATTCCATGCTGCCGAATCGCTTCCAAATTTATTCGAATATCTATCGACCAGATAACTCAGATGGCTTACGTACACGACCGCTGCGTTGTCATCGGTTCCAAGTGTAGTCTCAGCGTTGCCATATATTCTCTCTGCCTCATCATAGTAGCTATCATCGCCGCTGTTCTCTGCCATCTTGATATAAGTCTCAGCCTCGTTCACCGAGTATTCTGAATATGCTTTCTTGGATGTCTCTGTCGCATTCTCGCCCTCTATATCCAGACTGTTCAGATAAAGCGCTGCACTATTCGCCGCAGAGTTGTAATAATGTAACTGCTGGCCCGCATCATCCGCATTCTCGGCAAGTTCTGTATATACCGAGTACATAACTCCTGAATACTGGCCATTGTAGTATTTTACGCCTCTGTCCGCCGGGAACTGGCTGTTCAGCACCTCTGCGTTGTCGTCCAGGTTCTTCATCGCCTCATCCATCAGCACCTCTATTCTGTTCGCAAGCTCCGGATCATTGGATATCTCGCCAAGATATATGTAAGCTATGTTGAGGTAATTGGTGTATTTGTCAGGATTGGTGTCATCTATGTTGTCACTGTTGTAATCCTGGAATGCAAATATATTTTCCTTGTTCGTATCAAAGCTTGCAGACTTGTTTATCTTGCTGTCACATATCGCAGCGTAATACTTTGCCTGCTTTGCCTGATCCGGGAAATCCTTGCTCTCATCGACCATATTGAAATATTTCTTGGCCGCACTGTAGTCCTTGACCTCGTCGTAATACAACATGGCTATCTTGAACTTTACGTCGTCCTTTATCTCGTCCTTGTTCTTAAGTGCAAGTCTTATTCCCTTTTCTGCCGCCGTCTCGGTGTTGGCCGAAGTGTTTCCATCGTCCTCTGTATAATAGTAAGCATATGTCTCCATATAGCCTATATAGGCATCCGATGCGGTTGGGTCTATGTCGACAGCCGCCTTATAGCACTCAAATGCCTTGTTGTAATCGCCCTCGTCGACTGCATCCCTCGCCTCGTTGACCTTGTTGTTGTAATCAAGATCCTTGAGCTGGCCTTTCTTTACTCCGCCTATCACAGCACAACACGCTGAGAGTATCGATAATCCCGCAACCACTGAGAACGCTGCTATCTTATGCTTTGCCTTTGCCTTGTATGCATCGTCGAGCTCGTTGTAGTGATCCAGCGCATACAGCAGTTCTGAACAAGACTGATATCTGTCCTCAGGACTCGGCTGACAGCACGTCTGTATAATTCTCTCAAATCCTGATGAGAGCATCGGATTCCACTGTCTGATAGGCTTTATCTCGTAAGGAGGCTCACATGGATTCTTGCCGGTAACAAGGTGATAGAGCGTTGCTCCCAGATTGTAAATATCTGTTCTTGCATCCGTGTTGTAGATTCCATGTCCCTGCGCATCACCGAACTGCTCCGGTGCCGCATAGCCTCTTGTTCCAAGAGCCGTGGTATCCGCATTGTTCTCCACTATGTATTCCTTAGCCGTTCCAAAGTCGATAAGCTTTACCGAGCCATCCGGCTTCAGCATGACATTTGAAGGCTTCATATCTCTGTATATGATCGGCGGATTCATGGAATGCAGGTAGTCAAGTGCACTGGCAAGCGCCCTGCCCCATTCGATTACCTTTTCCTGTGGCTGTGCTCCCTCCGCCTTGAGCACATCGCTGAGTGGACGTCCTTCTACGAAGTCCATGACAACGTAGATCGTGCCATTCTCATTGATGATATCAACGATTCGTGGCAGTACCGGATGATCCACATCCTTGAGGATATTTGCTTCTCGCTCCAATCCCTTTAAGAGTGTGGCTGTACTCTTGGAGCCATCATTCTTGATCTCCTTTACAGCCCACTGTTTATTAAGTCGGTTATCCATGGCAAGATAAACTATTGACATACCACCCTGACCGACTTTTTTAAGTATTTCGTATTTTCCGTCTAATACCGTTCCTAACTCTGTCATATATCGATCCCCATTACTCCGATTTAATAAGCACTACTGTTACATTATCCGTTTCTTTTCTGTACTTCACAAGCTCTGTGAGGAACTCACAGCCCTCCTTCATCTTCGCCTCGTCGACGCATGTTCCCGGGCCAAGTCTCTCTATCATCTCCTGAGGCGTTATCTTATGTCTGAATCCATCAGAACACAGCATGTAATGCGCTCCGGGAGCTGCCTGCCCAACTACGAAATCCGGTTCCACCACAGGTGAAGCTCCGATACACTGGAGAAGCACGCTTCGTCTGCTGTCCGTCTCCGCCTGCTCCGGTGTAAGTCTTCCCGCTGCGATCTCCCTTGCAACAAGCGTCTGATCTGCGGTGAGCTGCCTTATCCCTGAAGTGATCTCATACACTCGGCTGTCTCCAACATGGAGAATGTAGTACATTTCTCTGTATATGAGGATCGCAGAAATGGTCGTACCAAGCATAAATCCATTCTGCTCGCCATACGCCTTGATCTTCTCATTCTGCTCCACGGCAAGTCTTATCCACTGGTATCTCAGCAGCTCTTCACTAAAGCTGTTGTTGTCAACCATCTCAACAAACTGTGTGTCAAACCAGTTGCAGAAAGCTGTTATGACTTCCTTGCTGGCAACCTCTCCCTTTGCCAGACCTCCCATGCCATCACATACGAGGGAGAACACGACCTGTCCATTTGGAGTATCCGCTATCTTGATCGCCAGCGAATCCTGATTTGTCTTTTTCTTTATTCCTACGTCTGTATTGTATACTGCGCTAAACCCCATATACATTCCTCCCAATATTTATGTCTCAACTCTCGTTGCGGATATTCTATCTAATGTGATAGACAAGCTCCTCGTCCCCGAGTATAACGATCGCATTGTTCGTCAGGAACTTTTCTTCGCCCGCCTTCAATTCCTCTCCGTTCACAAATGTACCATTTGTAGACTTGTTATCGCTGATGAAGCACACGCCATTTCTCTTGGTGATAACACAATGAACTCTGCTTATAGCTGAATTGTCAGTAATCGCATAGTCCACAAGTCTTGCCTTATGTCCGATCTTGAACTCTGCCTTGTCCAAGCTTATTCTCTCGCCCGTCTTCACCCTAAGGAAATATGGTGCCGGTGCTCCATCAAATGGATTGCCCTGCACTGGCTGTGCCTGTGGCATCGGCGGTGTCTGTGGCATTGGTGGTACCGGCTGCATCTGTGGCATTGGCGGTACCGGCTGCATCTGTGGGTTCTGCGGCATCTCTGGCATCTGGTGTGCCTGTGGCATTGGTGGCATTGGCGGAATCGGTCTTCCTCCAAATGGGTTGCCCTGCATTAGAGGTATTGGCTTTATCTCCTGTGGCTGTGTTTCAACCGGCTCTGCTGGCTCAGGCTTGACATCCTGTGCTTCTGTCTCAGCCGGCTCTACTGCCTCTGGCTTGACATCCTGCGGCTCTGCCTCAACAGGAGGCTCTACAATCTCCGGCTTGGCATCCTGTGCTTCTGCTTCAACCGTCTCAACATTCTCCGGTTTATCCCCCTGCGGCTGTGCTCCAGCCATCTCAGGCTTAACCGGCTCCTCCATCGGCGGCACGCCTACCGGTGGCATTCCATTTGATCCCATTGGACCGTTTGGTATTGGGCCATTCGGTCCCATTGGCGGCATGCCCATCGGTGGCATTCCGTTTGGTGCCTGGCCATTCGGTCCCATTGGCGGCATGCCCATCGGTGGCATTCCGTTTGGCACCTGGCCATTCGGTCCCATTGGTGACATGCCCATCGGTGGCATTCCGTTCGGTGCCTGGCCATTCGGTCCCATTGGCGGCATGCCCATCGGTGGCATTCCGTTCGGAACCTGGCCATTCGGCATCTGACCATTTGATCCCATCGGGCCGTTCGGTCCCATCGGTGGCATGCCCATCGGTGGCATTCCGTTTGGCATCTGGCCGTTTGGTCCCATCGGCTGTGCATACCCATTCATTCTCGCATTATTTCTCATAACCTCGAGTCTGCTTACCTTAGGTGACTCACCTCGAAGTATGTGGCTGTTGCCACCCTTTGGAGCATTTGTGGAAAGCTCCTTCATTCTGTCTATCTCAGCAGCGTCTATGCCTGCTTCTGCAAGCATCGCCTTAACCTCGTTCTTCATGTCCGAGTTTGAAAATGTACCTCTCATATTCGCACAGTTTATAAGGCGTGCTACGTAATTGTCATTGTCATTCTCTGAGTATCTCGCATCAACTATCACCGACTTCACAAATGCTCTGACATCGTTGAGATCTGTCACTTCCTTCTGTACCGGAGCGACAATAAAGCAGACATCGTATGTCTCAGGCGATACAAATACACACTGCTCGTCCCTTGCAACATAGCTGAGCGAAACCATATTCTTACCAAACATCTCCAGTGCATGCAGAATGTTGTACAGAAGTGTGAGTATCTCCTTCTTGTTCATCTCCTGTCTCAGTATCTCCGCAAGAGGTTTCTTGTCATCGATCTGATAATTGAACACCCTGACTCCGGCATTCTCCTGCATGTCACACGGTGCCATCTCAGGCATAGATCCGCTTCTGCTCATATCATACACTTTAGCATCTATCACATCACTGATATCCAGACTGTAACTCACTCTGTAAGTTTCCCCCGCCGGAACTACAACAACCTTTTCTCTGTTCATTTTTTCAATCCCTTTCGTCTAAATCCGCATATTTTCCGTCAAAAATTATTCCTTCATTCAAACACCAAAAGCAGGTATTGCTACCTGCTCTTGTCCCACATCGTGGGTGGTGTATATTAACTTAATTTGAAGATAAAGTCCTCTCCACCGATGCTTATCATGGCATCGTTTGAAAGCTTCTGCTCTGCATTCTCATCCAGGCGCGCTCCGTTGAGATATGTGCCATTTGTCGCCTTGTTATCCTTCAGATAACATCCATCCTCTCTCTGGTAGATGATGACATGTACCTTGCTGATGGCCCCATTACCACCGACATGGTAATCAACACCTCTTGCCGCCTTTCCTATCTTGAACACAGCCTTGTTTACCATAACTCGCTCGCCTGTGTTGACACGGACTATATATGGCATAGCCTTTGGAGCGTTCTTGTTAACCGCTGCCTTCTCAGGTTCGGTATCCTTAACTACGTTCATTCCTCCGGTCAGCTCAACAGTGCTTCCTGTGCCCTTCTGCTCAGGCTCCTCTGCCTTCACCTTCACCGGATCCATATTCGTCTCAGGCTCCGGCTGGTCACCGTCCATGAACTGTGGTGCAACTATCTGTTCTGTAGGGTTATCTATCTGAGCTTCCTCTGTCTCAGCAACCGCCTTCTGTATGATCTTCGCACGGTTGATCTTGATATTCTTAACAACAGGTGGATTATCCATAGGCTCGTCCGTAGATATCAGAACCGGCTTCTGCTCATCCTTCTTGTCAAGCTCAACCTCCGTAACTCCATCGGCAGCCTTTGCAACCTCTGTAAGTCCTGATGGCTCATGTACTGCCATATCTGATGTGAGAGCCTCTGTCATGCCCTCCTCATCGTCCTCTTCTTCCTCATCAAGGCTCTCATCTAACTCGAGCTCCTCAAGAACGCTGTCATCAAATACCGACATATCTATCTCGCTTGATACATTCTCTTTCTTCGTCTCATCCGAATCAAGATCAAGATCCTTGAATATCGCATTCGCTGCGGCCGCCTCGTCGCTGATCTCCTCTACCTCATCAAGCTCATCTTCCTCATCATCGCCAAATGACACGTCCTCAAACTCAGGCAGATCATCCATACTTGTATCAGATGCCGCCGTGTCAACTGAAGACTGTGAAACCGACATATCTGAGCCTATATCAACGAAGTTCTCCTCCACCTGCATTCCTGCAGACTCCATAAGCTCTGTGAGCTGTGCATAGAAGTTTCTCACTGTGAACTTATCCGCATTCAACAGATTGAGAAGCTTTGCCACATAGTTGCAATCCTCACTGTCATCATAAATAACGCTCGTCAGCAAGTCCTTTACGAACATCCTGAATTCGGCATTGATATTGGCTTCTGACTCAACTGGAACACATAACATTCCAACATCGTATGTAACCGGATTAACATATGTAAACTCCTTGTGAAGAACCACATATGATGCCGGTATTCCAAGATCACGTAAATTAACTATACCAGAAGCTACCCCTCTGATTATCCCCAATATCTTCTCAGCATTTACCGTATTCGAAAGGAGTGCGTCAACCGTTGTCCTGCCTGTAACGTTATATGTAAGATAATCGTTCTCATCATCCTCTTCATAAATGATATCAATGAGCTCAGGAATCCGGTTCTCCTCCAGATAATCCAATAACTCCTCGTCAAACTCACAATCATCATTCAGAATATATGACAAATATTTCTCAGAGCCGATATTTCTTACCTTGAAACTTATTTTCCTCATCAAATATTCCTCCTATCGCACCTCCATAAGCGCATAACTAGATGCATAAAAACCCAAAAGGGTACATACTCCTTTATTATATATAAAAAGTCTATATATCGCAAGCAGTTTATACCCTTTTAGATAATTTTCGCTATATAATTTTGTCTATATTTTTTTACTCTGAATCAGTGCTTTCATCGGAGCCATCTTCTGATCCATCACCCTCTGCAGCTTCCTTTTCCGCCTTGGCTGCATCAGCCTTTTCTATGTCAGCAAGATGTCCCTCGTATGTCTTATTAAAGATACATGCTCCCTGGCTCTCATCTGATGTCAGGTAGTAGTAGTAATCATGCTTAACCGCATTCAGGACACCCTCTATGGATGCCTCGCCCGGATTACATATAGGGCCGACAGGAAGTCCTGTGTACTTGTAGGTATTGTACGGTGAATCAACCTCCAGATCATCATATGACAGTTCTGCCTGATTGTACTGACCGTCAGTCACAACATAGAGAACAGATGGATCTACCTGAAGAGGCATGTCATCATTCAATCTGTTGATAAATACTCCCGCAACCATCGCTCTGTCTGAATCCAGCTTACACTCCTTCTCAACTATGGAAGCCATGGTGAGGACCTCAAAATCTGTATATCCAAGCTCCTCTGCCTTCTTCCTGAAGTCATCTGTGTAAATGCTGTTAAACTTGTCTATCATGTCCTGTATGAGCTCCTTTGGAGTCATATCTGCATATATGTCGTAAGTAGCAGGGAACAGGAAGCCCTGTAATGCGTACTTGACTTCCGATGAAGGTATCTCAAACGGATACTCAAACTCTCCCGACTTGCACGCCTCAAGGAACTCCTTTGCAGAGCAGAAGCCCAGCTCCTCGCATCTGTCAGCGATCTGTTCAACCGTAAATCCCTCAGGAACTGTCAGTGTATATTTTACCTCTCTGGTCGACTCCACGTAACACAGAGTCTTTATCATATCCAGTGTCGACATACCTGTTGTGAGTGTGTAAGTACCCGGCTGAAGACTGTGGCTGTACTGCGAGCCGGTCATTCTGAGCTGGAATGCAAGCTTATACTTTATAAGCCCCGCATCTTTAAGTATAGATGCTGCCTCCTTGACAGATGTATCCTCAGGTATGGTAACCTCGATCTTCTCTCCGCCGCCGGCACTGTAGGTGCCCTCGTATTCCTGCATAAATCCGGTATACGTCTCCTTAACCTTGTATACCCCGAACAGCACCAGACATACCGCCAGCGCTATTATAATAACGGGTCTTGCTATGTTTCTCCAATCCATCTCTTTCTCCTTCTGTATCTGCAAATTTCATTTGCCTGTTCTGTTAACTGATGTTATCATTACCCTATCTTATACCAAGAAAGGAATGATATACATGGCAAATCCAATAGTTACTATCACTATGGAAAATGGCGATGTCATGAAAGCAGAACTCTATCCTGACATTGCTCCAAACACTGTAAACAACTTCATCTCACTGATCAAGAAAGGCTTCTATGACGGAATAATCTTCCATCGTGTAATAAAAGGCTTCATGATACAGGGTGGAGACCCTCAGGGAATCGGCATCGGCGGTCCTGGATACTCAATCAAAGGTGAATTCTCACAGAACGGATTCAAGAACGATCTGGCCCACACTCCCGGAGTGCTGTCAATGGCCCGTTCCATGATGCCTGACTCAGCAGGTTCACAGTTCTTTATCATGCATAAGACATCTCCTCATCTGGACGGTGCTTACGCTGCCTTCGGTAAGGTTATCGAGGGACTTGACATCGTAGACAAGATCGCAAATGTGCCAACTGATTACAATGACAAGCCTCGTCAGGAACAGAAGATGAAGACTGTAACAGTCGAGACCTTCGGTGTTGATTATCCTGAACCTGTAAAGGCTTAATTGAAAGTATTATAACCCATATAGCAGTTTTTGAAAACACTTATAATTCTTCTTACAAAAAAATAAACATCTGCCCTGCGATCCCAGGTATACAGGAGTTCGCAGCAGATGTTTTTTTATGTTCATTTATTGTACTATCCTTCCATCCTTCATCTCATATATCTCATCGCACAGATATTCCAGCTCCTCCCTGTCGTGGCAGGCAGTGATTATAAGACTTCCTCCATCACGCAGCTTCAGCAGCTCCTTCTTTATGTTCTCTACAGACTCTTCATCAAGTGCGTTGATAGGTTCATCCAGCACTATGACATCCGGCTCTCCCATGATTGCATTTGCTATGCCAAGCTTCTGCTTCATTCCAAGGGAATACTTTCTGTATACCCTCTTATCATCCGGATCAAGACCTGTCCTCTCTATGGCATATCTGACATCGTCATCACTGATCCCTCCCATGAGCTTTGCCAGAAGCCTTAAGTTCCTGAAGCCTGTGTACTGAGGCAGAAATGACGGATTCTCTATCAGAGCGCCTATACTCCGTGGAAACTTTATGTCCCTGTGGAGCTCCTCATCATCTATATATATGTGTCCTCCATCAGGTATGAGCAGACCACATATAGCTCTCATAAGCATTGTCTTGCCACAGCCATTCTTTCCACGGAGTCCATATATCCTGCCCGGAGTCATGGTCAGACTGATATCATCAAGTATGACTGAACCCTTTATCTTCTTATTCAGATTTTCTATCCTTATCTCGCTCATATGTATTCTCCTATCAGATTATATCCTTATTATCAAAATACACGATTCCTCCTGCAAATGCAGTGATCAGCATACCAGCCGCAAGCACCACTCCACTCATGGGATTAACCCCATCTGCCACTACATATGACACTCTCTGCCACATCGTATAATTTCCCGACAGATACCATACAGTATAGTATGCCGACAGAACATACACTCCACACACCGCTGCAAAGCTGATGACCGGCGTGATTATAAAACCCGCCAGTACCTGAAGCTGGCTTATCCCCAGCGTTACCAGCATCGGTATAAATAATGTTATCAGAAGCAGATCTGCGGCACTAAGATTGTATGTCTGCGGAGGATACAGCCGTGTTGTCAGCGCCGCCGTCATATCCATGGTCATATCTGCCCCATATGCCGCCGCCATTAAATATATCGTCAGCACACATACAGCAAAATACATTACCACAGCCACCGTACAGTATATGAGCTTGCTGACCCACCAGCTTCTTCTGCTTCCGGACGCAAGGCACACCACTCTCGCATTTGCGGCAAAATCATCACTGGAATAATATGCCAGGAAATAGGCCAGGCCTATCTGGAACGCAAACCAGTATATCGGTATGTAAAATACGCTCCTTGGATCAAAGTAATACACCTCCATCCCCTTCATCGCAAACAGAAGATAGTCCGCAAATGTTCCGTTGGTCAACAGGATATTCCCATCTGCAAGCTCGATAAGATATGCGTGGAGCTCACGTGTCTGCGACACCGCAAACAGTAACGGCAGTATAAAAAGAACACATCTCCTTAATATTCCATTTTCCATATCTCTTCCGAGAAGTCTCAGAGTCCTCATTCCCGCATCACCTCATATCTGTCCACCACATACATTCCTTTTTTATCTGTATTTCCTTCTTTCATAGAATATCCCTTCTTCTGTGCCATATGTATATAAGAACGAGTGCCGCTGCACTCACCGCAGCATACATCGTCACCATCTGGTACCTGTATGTAACCACATTCTGCAGTGGATTGACCATCTGCATGGCTGACCAGGTTCCAATCCCACGTCCCTCAAACATCACACCGGTAAATACATACAATGCGAACGGAGCCATTATCGTTGAAAATCTGCTCCCGCACCACCTCGCAAAGCACATAGCCACAAGACCTGTTATCCCTCCAAACACTGCATCGAGCAGCGTAAACAGCAGCGCATAGCACACAGGATGCTCTGCAAATATTCTCGGGAACATGTGGCAGTCTATAATTCCTGCATACAAAAATGTCAGTTTTTCCGGTCTTTTATCCGGATATATCCCCGCAGCAATGAACATGGCTATGAGCAGCGGGCACGCCACGGCTGCCGCTCCCGAAGCCGCCACAGCCGCTTCCTTTGCAATCATATAGCTTAAGCGGGACGTCTTAATACATATACTGCTTTCATATCCGGTTTTTTGATCCTGATAACACGACCCCGCATACGGAAAACACGCAATCAGTGGCAGCAGTACGTAAAACAAGCTGTTGTATGCAAACTGATAGTCTGTCCCGATCCATGTCTGGATCAAAGCCCTGCCTCTGTTAAATCCATACTGGCTGACATTAAGCCATATGTCCGCCAGCCCAATCAACGTTCCCAGAGCTACGCTTACTGCAAGCCACTTATTTCTGAACGCTCTGGTCATTTCAAATCTTAATACTCTCATATCTCAACACCACTTCATTCAATATCCAGTCTGATCATCAGCTTATCAGGTTCAAGGGTGAGTACATAATAGAAGCTCTCCCGCTCCAGGTTATCCCACGTATCCCTGCTAAATGACACCCGCGCCAGACTTGTCACATACCATATATCCTGATTCATTCCGGGCTCCAGATCATTACTTGTAAACGTATTCAGTTCCCGGCCAGAATACAAATTCACCGAACTGCACCATGTCTGTGACTCAAAGCCACACTCAGTCGCCGCCATCACAGTATCCCAATCGATCGGTTCTTCAGTTGTATTATCTACATTCAGGCGTGTACAGATAAACCGATCCTCCGGGCTCAGCACATCCACACTGTCCACATTAAAACGTGCTTTATACTCATCTATACTGTATATGCGGGTCTCCCTGCATTTTATAAGCAATCCATCCACCGATACATTCTCAGCCGCTTCTACAACTCTGGTGTCATCACTGTACGCCCTGTTAACGCTGAATATTCTTCCGCACCACAAGGTGACTGCACACAAGCTCACAACACCCAATGCCATCAGAACACCTCTCCTCATGCATATACCTCCACAAAATCTGATTCCCACCTCATGGCTTGTCATCCGCTTCCGGCTTTGGGAGTGCATCCAGATCCACAAAATCCGGAAGATCCGCCGGATTGTACGTAAAATATCCTGTGATCACCTGTCCATAATAATATTTCACGCCATCCTCCGGCTCCTGTGGCACAACAAGTCCAATCGTACATTCCATTGTCTCGTGTCCTTCCAGTCTGTATAGATAGTACCAACTGGCTCTGTCATCGCCCTCTGTGTGGACTGATTTGTCAAAGTATACCATTCCTTCTACGAACGAAACCTCACTCTCACCGGGAATCCTCTCCACAATGTCGTATGGGAACACATTCTTCACAACCGCATCCCCGGTATTCGTCAGTCTGCACTTAATAAAATACAGCTTATTGGTCTTTACCACAGTCTGCGTATGCTTATCTATCACATCCTGATACTGTGCAGTTATCTCCTCACACTCCTCAGGAGTATACGCATCCCCTGCCGACTCCTGAAATTCCTTGTATCCCGGAGCCTCCTCATACAGAGCATCCCAGTCTGTTATCTCCTCCTCCGACTCAGGCTCCGGCAGAGTCTCACTGCGAAAATATTCAACCGGATATTTATCCTCTGTTGTTATCTCGTCACCTGTGTATACATCAGCCGACAGCAGCTCTATCTTCACCGCTCCTGACATCAGCACGTTATCACCCACACCTTCTTTTTCACTTATTTTCTCTCCGGTCTTGTTTCCCGAAGCTTCGCTGTCTGTCTCTTCAGATGCCGCCTCAGACGACTTCCTTAACGCTCTGTCCTCTGGGGTTTCCCGTTTTTTCTGGAGCACATACGCCGAAGCTGCCACTGCTGCCATGATCAGCACTGCTGCCACTGTCATCACAAGATATCTTTTCTTCTTCACTTCTACTCCTCCCAACTCTGCCTTTGCCATCCGTCTTATGTCACTGCTTTAATCAGTCATAAATAGTGTAATTTCTTGTGGAATCCGGACTCCACCAGCCCTTTGAATCAGTCTGTGCTTTGACTGTCCTGTGCATCCTCAAGCCTGCATAGGCATAGCCTTTCTCGTTTACCATGTTTGTGATACTCGCCTCAATTCCAAGCGGAATAATATGCGTATCAGATTTTACTATTGGGTTTGTCCCTTTTGATGAATGCGAGCCCATTACTGTGTAACTGAGCTTTGGTCCTACTGTTGGATATACATAAACCTTTGTCTTATTATATTTACGTCTGTACGAACTATAACCATATCCGCTGTTATTGTTGCTAAAAGTAAACAGCTCGTTATCTGTATTAGAATATGATTCTTTGCATGTAACCACTGTACCTGCATTATTTGTATGTACATTCTCAGCCTTAGCAGGTGCAGCAATTCCCGCTGCTCCTGACACTGCCATCGCTCCTGCAACAGCGAACATCGCAAGCTTTGATTTCATTGACTTCTTCATAACCTTTTGTCCCTCCTAATTAATTATCTGCGGTCTTTACTCCAATTTTGCCACTTTTAACAATTTTGCTATTGTACTTTTCTGTGTCTGATAGTACAATCCGTTTATCAAGATTTTTCCAGCAAATGATTGTCTTGATATTTCTAATATCCTGAAGCTCAACTCTTCAGGATATTTTACTTTGTCTCTTTCTGTGAATCGATATTCCTGAGACACTCTGGGAGTTCTATCTCTCCCCATGCACCGAAACATCCTGTCAGTCTAATCACATCTTCTGCCATATTCTCAAGTATGTCCGACAGCATATTTCTAACCCTCTTCTGCGTCACGCATTGTCACCCCCTTTTTATTTCTTTTTATCAGAGATGATAATTTTAATATCATCACTTCTATAATCTGCAACAACCATATCCATACAATATAGTTATTGTAAGATTTCACCCCAAGACTCACCGCTCCAATTATCAGCACACCTGCTATACCACGAGCCTTTATCATATTTTTTCTATGTTGATTATATTTAGGTCTCTGTTTTGATGGTATAGGCGCAAATAATGCTATAACTACTATCTCCGATACCCACAATGAATTCTGCAGTTTGCTTGACAATATAATATTTTCTCCGCATGCTAACACCACGATATAAAACAATACAGTCACCGCTGTACAGCCATACCATGTTTTCATATGTATACCGCCAAGATAATTTCTTGTAAGTTCTATTGTCAATCCTGTTATTATTGCTATATCAACGTGTCCCAATATTGAAAAGAGGCCCAAAATAATTAAATATTTCTCTACCTTGTCAATAAGAAGCAGTATAGAATATTGTATTTTTACATCACGATCCTCATCGCTTCTGTATTTTCTGCCCAGCAGGATCTGTGTTAATAATATTCCCAGCTTATTGTTTAGATTATCTATTTGACCACCTCCACTTTTCTTTTATCATACAACTACTTAGATTGCAATATATTTTGCTTAATTTGTCATGAACGGTATCTATCATGTCATAAACGACAATTGACGCGGTATAAATCGTCTTTGTATAATGTTATATTATCTTTATGGAGGTTGCCATGATACATCATATCGTAGACTCTTTTTGTTATATTATTGAAATTTTATATGATCTCATCATGCTCTCATCCATTGCCGGAGTACATATAAAAGAAATGCGACATCCTGTGATAAGTGCAATTTTATACTTTTGTTTGGGAACCTTTTTTTCATCCCTGTTTCCAGGTGCGCTTGGGTGGATCATCTTATGTTCACTAGCCTATTTAACGACTCTTTTTATCTTAAATACGACTATATTTAATTCTCTAATTGCCTTCGTCATATCACACACTTTTATCCTTCTTATTCAAAATTCTATAATTCTGTTATTTTACAGAGTGAATTTTAATAATCAGATAGCCTCCTCCATCGCAGGCTCCCTGATTACTTTTTCTATTGCTTGTGCTATATGCAGGCTACTTCCATTCCATAGCTTCTACTCTCAGTTGATTAATGGCAGATTTTTATCCAAGTACCTTGTAATACATGTTTTTCTGATAATCATGCTTGAGCTGGGACTGCGTAAATACAGCACATTTAACACAATCATATATATCCCCCTCATCTCATTTTTCACCGTGATAGTCCTCATCACCGACATAGTAATCCTCAGCCAGCAACAGATCATCAGCAAGCAGCAGCACGATCTGGCAAATTACAACGTCTATCAGCCTATGATGGATGATCTGATTGAGGACGTCACGGGAAGGCAGCATGACTTTGACAATATATTGACCGGTATTCGAATGCTTCCATATACACACACCGACTACAGTTCATTAAAGGAGGCTCTTATCAGCAGTTCAGATGAGGTTATATCCGAATACAGAACCACCGAGCTTCTAAAAATCAACATGTTCGTGATCGCCGGGTTTATATACAGCAAACAAAAGCAGGCAGAAAAGGCGCACAAAAAGCTGAATATTGTCGTTCACAGCTATCTGCTCGAGAGCCGGATGCCTGAATATGAGCTGGTCAGGGTTCTGGGAATACTCATCGACAATGCACTGGAGGCCATATCTGAGCACGATAGTATGACTCTGCACCTGGATAGCCGGGACGGCAGAATCATCATCACCACTCTGAACAAAGGTCCTCTGCTAACACCCGAGATCAGAGCAAAGCTTTTCACAGCAGGCTATACCACCAAGACCTGTGATCGTCAGAAGCACGGCCTTGGTCTTTACAATCTCAGGCGTCTGGTATTTAAATATAATGGAAAAATATATCTGGAAAACGATTATCTTCTGGATGATACTCTGGTGCGTTTTGAAGTAATGGTTTAAAATACAACACATAGAAGAAAGGAGTCTTTTATAATGAGAGCTTTGGTAGTTGAAGACAATGTGGCACAATTAAATGGTCTGGCAGAGATAATAGAAGAAAGCTTCCCCGACATAGAATGTCTGAAGGCCGCCTGTTATGATGATGCTCTGGCTCTGGCAGATTCGCACAGCATCCAGCTTTTTCTGCTGGATATACAGCTTGGCGCCGACCCGGATAAGGACGGAATAAAGCTGGGAGAACAATTGCGAAGAAATCCGCGTTATCAGACAACTCCTATTTTGTACGTGACAGCTCTTGTAAACGAAGCTCCCAGAGCGATCCACAAGACCAACTGCTACGATTATCTGGTCAAGCCCTACTCACAGCAGGATCTGATAGAATCTGTCTCCAAGCTTCTGAACTTTTCTCTGATCAGGGAGGAACCAATAGAGCTTACCGACAGAGATGGTGTACTTGCCAGGATCAGACCAGACAATATACTATACATTAAATCCGAGCTGCGAAACATGCATGTCCACACAACCACCGGACTATTTATATCCACAGGAACAAGACTCTCTGTATTTGCGGACTCTCTTCCATCGTATTTTGCACGCTGCCACAAGAGCTTTGTCGTAAACCTTCACCATGTGGATACCTACGACAAGGTTACCGCCATGGTATCGCTTGACACACCGGACTATCAATGGATACCGGTTGGCCGCAAATACGCCACAGAGTTTGGTCACAGACTTAAAGCTTCCACGGCTGCGCGCAAACACGTTGAACAGGCTTAACAATGATAAGGGGTATTTGAAATGCTGAATTCTATAATAGATCTCCTATGCTTTACATTGGAAACAATGAAGGATGTTATTTTTATATCTGCCCTCATCGGAAGAAAATTCCGGGATATGCGCCACCCAATTATCGGAACGGCTGCTTACCTTATACTCGGGAATACGGTATCCTTAATTTTCCCAAATGCATTTGGATGGCTGGCATTATGCCTGCTATCCTATCTCATGCTGTTGTATATTATGAAGACCAGATATTTTTATGTATTGATGGCGTATATTCTTGAATATCTGTATGCGGCTTTTCTTGAGGACATTATCATCATGGGTATGACACGTCTGGGTGCGAACAATGAGACATACTTGTCCATTTCCTGTGCTGTATTTTCATTTCTGATTTCAGTGGCTCTGTGCAGATATGCGCCTATGAACCATGTGTTCCAAACCTTCATGGGCGGCAGTGGAATTATCAAATTCCTGTCTATTCATTTGTACGTTGTGTTTATGATCGAGACCGGGCTGTACAAATTCAGTACCATCGACACCTCGGTGTATATACCTGTGATATCATGCTTTGCAGTTGTGGTCATTCTCTCGGATATCATCATTCTGGGACAGCAGCGAACCATAGGAAAGCAGCAGCACGATCTGGAATGCTTTAAAACCTATCAGCCTATGATGGCTGATCTGATAAAGGATCTGCGAAGCAAACAGCATGACTTTGACAACCATCTGACTGCAGTCAGAATGCTTCCATACACCTATAGGGATTATGAGTCTCTGAAAAATGCCCTGATAAACTATTCAGACAATATGGTATCTGAATACCGTGAGTCTGAGCTGCTTCGCATCAATCTGTCTGTTGTCGCCGGTTTTATATATAGCAAGATGATCAATGCCGAAAAGAACGGAAAGACTCTGAATGTGATAGTCAGACAGCATACATTGAAAAGCTGTATGCCCGAATATGAAATCATACGTATACTTGGAATATTAATAGACAATGCTCTGGAGGCTGTAGATGCTCCGGGATCTGCCACCCTGTCTCTTGACAGCAGTCAGAACCAGATCATCATAAGCACCATGAACAAAGGTCCTGTGTTGAGCTCTGATCTTAGAAGAAATATGTTTACCTACGGCTACACAACCAAGACCATCGACAAGCAGCATCACGGATATGGTCTTCCGAACATGAAAAAGCTTGTGGATGAATATGAGGGAAAGATATGTCTGGATAACCGAACCATATCCGGACAGAATTATATTTGCTTCGAGGTGACAGTTTAACGCAGCTCATGCACATAGAAAACCGGCAGTATACAGTTGGACTTCAACTCATATACTGCCGGTTTTCTATGCTTATCTATGGTCTGCCTGTTACAGCTCTACATTCCAGAAATCCTTGATGGTTGCGAAGTAATCCTCAGGTGTCTCTGCACGGCGGATAAGCTTAAATGAGCCGTCCGGTCTGAGCAGAACCTCTGCTGACTTCAGCTTGCCGTTGTAGTTGTAACCCATGGCAAAGCCGTGTGCTCCTGTGTCGTGGATGACAAGGATATCTCCCATGTCGATCTTTGGAAGCATTCTGTCTATAGCGAACTTATCATTGTTCTCGCACAACGAGCCTGTCACATCATACTTGTGATCGCATGGCTCATTCTCCTTGCCGAGAACTGTGATATGATGGTATGCACCGTACATTGCAGGTCTCATGAGGTTGACTGCACATGCGTCCACGCCGATGTACTCCTTGTGCGTGTGCTTCTCATGGATAGCTGTCGTAACCAGATGTCCGTAAGGTGCCAGCATGAAACGTCCGAGCTCTGTGAAGATAGCTACATCACCCATGCCTGCCGGTACAAGCACTTCCTCATATACCTTTCTGACGCCCTCGCCGATGACCATGATGTCATTTGGCTCTTTGTCCGGTGTATATGGGATTCCAACTCCGCCTGACAGGTTGATGAAGTCAAGCTTCACTCCGGTCTTCTCCTTGATCTCAACTGCTGTCTCAAACAGAATCTTTGCAAGTGTTGGATAATATTCATTTGTCACTGTATTGCTGGCAAGGAATGCATGCATTCCGAATCTCTTCACGCCCTTTGCCTTGAGGATCTTGTATGCCTCGATGATCTGATCCTTTGTCATACCATACTTTGCATCACCAGGGTTGTCCATGATGGTGGTTGATATGGAGAACTTTCCGCCCGGATTGAATCTACAGCAGATCTTCTCTGGAATTCCTGCTGACTTCTCCAGGAAATCAATGTGTGTGAAATCGTCAAGATTGATGGTTGCGTTCAGCTTCTTTGCAAGCACGAATTCTTCGGCAGGGGTGTCATTGGACGAGAACATGATCTCATCGCCCTTAAATCCCATCTTGTCTGACATCATAAGCTCTGTCAGTGATGAACAGTCTGTTCCGCAGCCCTCTTCCTTGAGGATCTTGAGTATCGTTGGGTTCGGAGTAGCCTTTACAGCGAAATACTCCTTGAATCCTTTATTCCATGAAAACGCCTTATAAAGCTTTCGCGCATTCTCTCTGATTCCTTCTTCATCGTAAATGTGAAACGGTGTAGGGATCTCCCTGATGATCTCCTCTGCCTTTGCCTTTGTAATAAATGGTGTCTTCATCTTTTTTTGTCCTTTCTGTGCTGTATTATGGCAAGTATCCTGCATACTATGCGTTGTTCTCCGCTGCGACAAGGTTCTCACTCTTGTGCATCTTACGGAGAAGTGGCTTTTCTATCTTACCTGTAGCATTTCTCGGAACGTGCTCAAATATGATCTTCCTTGGTCTCTTGTATCTTGGAAGTTCTTTACAGAACTCGTTGATCTCCTCCTCTGTGCAGGTCATGCCATCCTTTACCTCTATGATGGCCGCTGTGATCTCTCCGAGACGGGCATCTGCGATACCGATGACTGCAACGTCCTTGATCTTCTCGTATTTGCTGAGGAAGTTCTCTATCTGTACAGGGTAGATATTCTCTCCACCACTGATTATAACATCTTTCTTTCTATCTACAAGATAAATAAATCCATCTTCGTCCTGCATAGCCATATCTCCTGTGTACAGCCAGCCATCCTTCAGGCACTCCTCTGTCGCCTTTGGATTCTTGTAGTAGCAGGTCATGACACCAGGTCCCTTGAGGATAAGCTCACCGACTGCGCCCTGCTCAACCTCTGTTCCGTCCTCATTCACGATCTTTGCCTGCCAGCCATAACCCGGCACACCGATGGCTCCGACCTTATGTATGTTCTCTACTCCCAGATGTACAGCGCCCGGTCCGATGGACTCTGAAAGTCCATAGTTCGTGTCGTACTGATGGTTAGGGAATATCTCTTTCCATTTCTTTATAAGACTCTGTGGTACAGGCTGTGCTCCGATGTGCATCAGTCTCCACTGTGACAGCTCATAATCCTCCAGATGTACATCGCCGTTCTCTATTGCAAGCAGTATATCCTGAGCCCATGGCACAAGAAGCCATACTATAGTACACTTCTCATCGCTTACCGTCTGAAGTATGGTCTTAGCACTTACGCCCTTGAGCAGAACGGCTTTGCCGCCCACTATCAGGCTTCCAAACCAGTGCATCTTGGCACCTGTGTGGTACAGAGGAGGAATACACAGGAATACATCATCCTTTGTCTGTCCGTGATGTACATTCTCGACCTTTGCCGCATGCATCAGGCTCTCATGGTTGTGCAGGATAGCCTTTGGGAATCCTGTTGTTCCAGATGAGAAATATATAGCCGCATCATCACTGTCCTTGATGTCTCTCTTCTCGAATACACTTGAGCAGTTGGATGTCAGCTTGTCATAGTCCTCCGCAAATGTAGGACAGTTGCCTCCCACATAGAAGAGGATTCTCTTCTCAGCTATCTCGTCAACGACAGCCTCTATACGTCCGATGAACTCAGGGCCAAATACAAGCACGTCGACATCCGCAAGCTCTACACAGTATTTAATCTCCTCCGCATCGTATCTGAAGTTGAACGGAACCACTATAGCTCCCGTCTTCAACACTCCGAAATATATTGGAAGCCACTCAAGGCAGTTCATCATGAGGATACCTACCTTGTCTCCCTTCTGGATTCCACGTGACACCAGAAGATTAGCAAATCTGTTTGCCTTCTCATTGAACACGCTCCATGTGATCTCTCTTCTGTACTGGCATGTAGGATTCGACTCTATGAGCTCATACTCTCTCCATGTAACCCTTCTCGTCTCCTGCACATCAGGATTTATCTCTACCAGAGCGACATCATTTCCGTATTCTCTGGCATTTCTCTCTAAGTAATCTGTGATTGGCATAACCGTAACTCCTAACCTCTCTTAATAATTGCTCTTCTTTCTCAATTAAAAGCTTTAACGCGTTAAATTGCACGCTCTTTACAGTATATCCCTCACATGGAAAATATACAATAGGCAATTACATTTGAATACTATCATAAAAAATAGTGCTGATGTATAAGTTTTTTATCACTTATACATCAGCACTATTTCTTTTTCATGGATTCATCACTCTACGCATAGAATGACGCCTTGATCATATTGATATAACTGTTCATCATCTGTGATCCCACAAATGTCGCGATCATCAGTCCTACGCTGAGCGCCGGGCCAAATGCGAAATGATCGTCCTTGCCCTTCTTTCGCCTTGCAAGAAGTATCACGCCCTGGCATCCACCTATGATAAGTCCGATGAAGAACGCTATGACCGTAGCCTTCCAGCCAAGGAAGAATCCTGCGGCAAACATGAGCTTGATATCTCCACCGCCAAATCCATCCGGAATGACCAGCACTATCAGGAACAGTGGAAGACTCACACATATCATTCCTATGAGCCTGCTCACAAGTGAGAGATCACCGCCTGTCAGTGAAAATCCACCTCTCGTGAATATGGATATAACTCCAAGCACCAGTATACACACATTCAGCACAAATGGTATCTCCATGGTATCAGCGTCTATGAATGTGATGATAGTCAGCAGTCCAAAGAACAGGAATACCGTGACCGCCTCAAGGCTCACATCAAACTGCCACACCATAAGCACTCCGAACACCCCACCAAGGATCTGTATGAACAGACATCTCGGAGAAAACTTCTCAAAGCTCTTCGGCTTTCCCTTAAAAATATTCTCATTGTTCGGCAGCTTGAGTATGATCTCATTCGCCAGAGTGAAAAGCACCACCCCAAGTAAAAACGCAACTATACAAGCTGCTATATTAATTGAATTCATAAACAAAATATCCCTTCTAAAAATATTACTGCTCACGATGGTCGATGACACGCTGTGTCTTCTTCTCACTTCTAGGCAGCGTTCCAACAGGGACAACAGTAATCTTCGGTGTAACTCCGATCCTTGACTTGAACAGATCTCTGATCTGACGTCCTGTCTGCTCAAAATCTACACGTCCCTCGGCCTCAACTGTAACCAGCATGATATCCTTATTGGCAGGCTCGTCATGGGCTATATTTATGGTGTACTCACTTGGGACTCCATCCACAAGTGCAAGCAGCTCCTCAACCTGACTTGGGAACATATTTACGCCGTGTACCTTGAACATATCATCACTTCTGCCCTTGATGATATCCAGTCTAGGATGCTTTCTTCCGCATGGACACTCACCCGGAATGATCCTTGATATATCGTGTGTCCTGAAACGGATGAGCGGAGCCCCCTCCTTAACCAGAGTAGTGATAACTATCTCTCCCTCCTCTCCGTCAGGGAGAGTCTTTCCGGTCTTCGGATCTATTATCTCTATATAAACATAATCATCCCAATAGTGCATTCCATTCTGGGCATCGCAGCTTATTCCGATACCAGGCCCATAGATCTCTGTAAGTCCATATATATCATACAGCTCTATTCCAAGCTTCTCTTTTATATACTCTCTCTTCTTCTCACTCCAACGTTCTGAGCCAAATACGCCCTTCTTCAAATGTATCTTATCCTTAAGCCCTCTCTTATCTATCTCTTCGGCAAGAAGAAGTGCGTATGATGACGTTGCTGTGAGAACTGTACTTTCAAGATCGATCATCATCTGTAACTGTTTGTCAGTATTTCCAGGGCCCATAGGAATTACCATGGCACCAAGCTTCTCCGCGCCTGCCTGAAATCCTATTCCGGCTGTCCACAGACCATATCCCGGTGTGATATGTACTCGGTCTTTCTTTGTCACTCCGGCTGTCTCGTAGCATCTTGCGAACATGGTTGCCCAGTCATCGACATCCTTTGCTGTATAAGGTATGATAACCGGCTTTCCTGTTGTTCCTGAAGATGAATGGATACGTACCACTTCCTCATCCGGAACAGCCTGTATTCCCAGTGGATAAGCATTTCTCAGATCATCCTTGCTTGAAAACGGAAGCTCCTCAAATGCCTCCTGACTTGTCACATCTGTTATACCAAGCTCTCTGTACTTCTTACCATAATAGCTGTCAGTCTTTACAAGTCTTTTTATCTGAGCGTCCACCTGACTGAGCTGTGTGTCATTTAACTTCATAATTTTTACTCTCCTTTTTCCCTTCGGTCAGCCCATCGCCAACTACATCTTCATCGCATATTCAAATACTTTCTTGTTCACCTCTACAAACTTCGGATTCACTCCATTCTCAATAGCTGAAATTATATCCGCCTCGTAAAGTCCAAGTCTGCCGCTGGCTGCTGCAACTCCAAGAAGTGCTATGTTGTAGAACTTTGCCGAACCAAATTCACGGCTTATCGCCGCGCCGTCCATGACTATACAATCGCATTTATCCTTCAGGTAGTCAAGCATCGGCTGCGCCTCGTAGCCTGAATTCATAAGCGAGTCAGTCGCCGGTTTCACCGGGACGTTATTGGTGATGACGATTCCTCCCTTTTTCAGATAAGCCAGATTGCGCACCGCCTCTGCAGGCTCAAACGCAAGTATAATGTCAGCACCGCCCTGGGCTATGAGTGGCGAATACGCCTCACCGATCCTCACATGGCTCGTGACACTTCCGCCTCTCTGCGCCATTCCTATGGTCTCCGCCGAATGTACCGTCTCGCCCTTTGCCATATAAGCCGATGCGATGAGCTTGGACGCAAGAACCGTTCCCTGTCCGCCTACTCCGCAGACCAGAATATCTTTATTCATTGCAAGCACCTCCTATCGCCCCCACCGGACAGATCTGTGAACAAAGACCGCATCCCGTACACAGGCTTTCATCTATCGCCACCTTACCATCCTTCAGGATTATCGCAGGGCAGCCTATCTCTCTGATACATTTCTTACACTGTATACACTTTTCGGATATCTCCATCTTGCCAGACGGCTTGATGATGGCTATACATGGCGACTTGAAAATGATCGCTTTGACACCTCTGATATCCGCACACTCCTTAACTGCTGCCACGCTCGCCTCAAGATCAAGCGGATCAACAGTGACTATCTTCTTCACTCCGATTCCTTCAAGAACCTTCTGTATACTCACCTTGTCCACGAACTGGCCCATCATGTTGCGTCCTGTTCCCGGATGTGGCTGGTGTCCCGTCATGGCTGTGGTCGAATTGTCCAGCACGCACAGGATCATATTTGCATCATTGTACACTGCATTTACCACGCCGGTCATACCAGACGCGAAGAATGTGGAATCTCCCACAAATGCAAAGCACACGCCATCTTCATCCACCCAGTGGAAGCCCTGCGCCATAGTGATTCCGGCTCCCATGCACAGACAGGTATCCACCATGTCAAGCGGCATGGCATTTCCAAGTGTATAGCATCCGATATCTCCACAGAAATAACTCTTTCTGCCGGCCATCGCCTTCTTTACCGCATAGAATGACGCTCTGTGAGGGCATCCCGCACACAGCACAGGCGGCCTTACAGGAAGTGCCGGTGCATCTGACACATCCACCTGGGAAGTCTTCTCAAGTCCCAGAAAATCGCACAGGATGTTTGCAGCCTTGTTTGTGCTGAGCTCTCCGCTTGTCGGCACATCACCGGTCTGCTTTCCTCTGACATTTATATCCATATGATATTTGCCCGTAAGGCGTAATATCTGATTCTCTATGTATGGGCTGAGCTCCTCAAGACACATGACCTCCGTCACTCCGTCTAGCGCATTCTTCACAAACTGCTCCGGGAAAGGATGTGGGGTCGCTATACGGATCAGCTTCACATCAGACACATTCTTAAGTGTCTCTTTTGCGTAGCAGTAGCTGATTCCCGATGCGAATACCGCCTTACTGCCGCTTCCCTCCACCGTGTTCATGGAGTAGTCGCCAAAGTCATCCCCGATCTCTACATTTCTCTTCTCTATCATGGCATGGTTGGCAAATGACAATCTCGGGAAGATGACCCATTTCTTTGAATCCTTTACAAATCCCTCATATTCCTTTGCCTTCCACTCGTCTTTTACCTCTATGGATGCGTATGCATGACACACTCTTGTTGTCGGTCTGAACAGAACCGGTGTCTTGTATTTCTCCGAGTAGTCAAATGCATCCTGTATCATCTGATATGCCTCCTCAGGAGTCGACGGGTCAAATACCGGGATCCTGCAGAAGTCTGCAAACATCCTTGTATCCTGCTCCGTCTGTGACGATATCGGTCCCGGATCGTCCGCAGACACGATGACCATTCCGCCCTTTATCCCGACATACGCCAGCGACATAAGCGGATCCGATGCCACATTGAGACCCACCTGTTTCATGGTCACAAGTGTCCTCGCTCCACTGTATGATGCACTGGCGGCAACCTCCATAGCCGCTTTCTCATTTACCGACCACTCCACATGGACTCCGTCATGCGGGTATTTTGCTACTGTCTCCAGTATCTCCGAAGACGGGGTTCCCGGATATCCCGCCACCAGGTTCAGTCCCGCAGCAAGTGCGCCTAGGGCTATGGCTCCGTTACCCATAACATATTCTTTTCTCATAACAATACTACCTTCCAAGTCATTTATAATTTCTCTTATATTTCGATATTATACCCTCCACGGCTTTCAATGACAACAAATATTCGGGGCAGCACCACTTTACTGTTATAAAGTGGTGCTGCCCCTTCTAATTCATGCTCTTCTTTTTAACATGCATATGTGATACAATATTTCTTGAATTTTTATAGAAGGAGAATAACCATGAACAACAGACCATTTGCCGGCAGAACTGCTGCCGTTATAGATCTGGCAAAGCTCAGGAGCAATATTGCCAACATAAAATCAAGACTGAAACCGGGTGTTGAATTTATCGCAGTCATGAAGGGCGATGGATACCGCCACGGCATTGCAGGACTTTACCCGACACTCAAGGAATGTGGCATAGACAGCTACGCCGTTGCCATCTGGGAAGAGGGAAAGATGCTCAGGGACGCGGGGGCCACAGAGTCTATCCTTATCCTCGGCGATACAGCAGATGACATGCTGGACGAGGCCGCAAAGTACGACCTTGATCTCACTGTCTTTTCAATGGAGGGTGCTGAGAACATGGCTGCCGCTGCAAGAAGAGCCGGCAAGAAACAGAATGTCCAGATAAAGCTGAACACCGGTATGAACCGAATAGGATTCCCGGTATGTCAGGAATCATTTGACACTATAAAGAAAATCTGCGAGATGGACGACCTGAACGTAACAGGTATATTTACACATTTTGCAAGGGCAGATGAGGGGGATCACACAAGTGCAAGAAAGCAGCTTGATCTATATCTCCACGCCGTAAATGAACTTGAGAAGATGGGGGTTGTCATACCAAAACACCACGTAGCCAACAGCCCTGCCATACTGATGCTGCCTGAGGCACAGCTCGACGCAGTCAGATGCGGTGATATCCTCTATGGTCTCACTCCTTCTGATGATTTTGACTGGAAGAATTCAGGACTTCAGGAGATCCTCAGCTGGTACACATACGTTGCCATGGTGAAGGAGGTTCCTACCGGATCTGAGATTGGATACGGCGGAACTTTTGTCACTGAAAGACCTACAAAGATCGCCACACTTCCGGTAGGATTTGCAGACGGCTACAGCCGTTACCTGTCCAACAAGGGCAAGGTCATCATAAATGGTCATGAGGCGCCGATCATCGGACGCGTATGTATGGATCAGTGCATGGCGGACGTCACAGACATCCCGGATGTACAGCGCGGCGACACTGTAACCCTTCTCGGTGAGGGCATGTCCATCGAGGACATGGCAAATATGCTTGACACGAATGTGGATGTGATCGTGTGCAACATATCGGTAAGGGTTCCGAGGGTGTATATAAATGGGGATATCTGATCGGCAGTATTGGGGAAAGGGAGATTTGTAAATGTTTCATTTGAACGACATATTAATATTTTTATTTTTCGGTATAGTCGCATTTATTATACCCGGAACTTTAACAGTCTGGAATATTTACAATTGTTTTTCTGCCAAACCCCAAAAGGAAAAGCTTATCTCAACCGTAACTGTTCTGGTTGGCGGCCTGTTATATCTGATGCTGTTTGCGATAACGTATGATACAGCAGGCGACTGGTATGAACAGGTTAATACTATGCAATTTCACTATGTGATTTCTTCCGGGTATTGGGGAATTTCCTGGGTTGCTTTATTAGGATTTGCTGCATATTTTGTGTTGTTATACATAAATGCAGACCGACTGCCGCCATTAGTATCCGCGGCTGCAATTTCCTTTATTATCCTGCTTAATATATTGCAGATTACGTTTGCTGTTCAGTTATCTAAAAATATCAATAATCCCTTAGAATTGTCATTTTATGTTTATCATTTCAACATATTGCTGTTATCTGCAAGAGCAATTCAGAGGCATATGCTGCAACAGGTAGAAATCTTTAAAAACAGAGCAGCAGCACAGGATAACAATATACGTTTCAAGAAATTTTACGATATCATTAACAGCTTATCCAGGTACACCTTTGTAATTTTTGTTGCACTGTTTCTGGTTGTGGCAATTATCGAGATTATATTTGTCCTAATTGGTCAGGGACTGGATGCTCCGATTAAGGCATTTACAGATACTGCAGATTGGACATTTTCAAAGCAGACACCACCACCGCCATCAGATTACGAAGGACATTATCTTTGTACGGTAGCCGCCGGTGGGCACAAAAAAGTTGTGAAACCGCTTAGATTTGGAAGCAGGAGAGGTGCAACGATCATTGTAAACAGGCAATTATGTATTGCCAACGCATTTGAAGAAGTGATTCAGATAAAATTTCCAAGTTTTCACAGGATGGTTCGCCACATATATGATACATACGGCTATCCACTGTCGAAACTCATAACAAATCCTCTTAGAGCAGATGTTGTTTATATTATAATGAAACCATTGGAATGGATATTTTTATTATTCTTATATCTGGTTGATGTCAGACCGGAACAGAGAATAAGAAACCAGTATGTTTTACAATTCAAAAGATAAGGTGTGAATATGGGGAGTGTTATTTCCATCATGTCTATTATTATCTCCATCATTTATTGATAAAATGATGGAGATAAATCTGAAATGAAGGAGATTTTTAAGCAAGAAGTGTCAGGTACAGATAAACTTTTGTTTATCCGCACCTGACACCAATCTACCTCCGTTTTCTATTTCATCACCGCATTATACACATCCCTCTTAGGGACTCCGCGGTCTACAGCTGCCTGCTTGATCGCATCCTTCTTGGACATACCCTGATCAACGTACATCTGGACATGTTCCTCCACGGACATAGCCTCGAACGAGTTCTTCTTCTCCTCCTCAAGTTTCTTCACATCAAGCCCCTCTATCACGATAACGAATTCTCCTCTTGGATCTTCCTCCTCGTAGCGGGCTATCGCCTGTGAAAGCATCATTGGTTCTATCGTCTCATGTTTCTTGGTGATCTCTCTGGCAAGTGTTATATGCCTGTCACCGAGAGCCTCCATGAGTTCCGCCAAAGTCTTCTTCAGCTTGTGTGGAGCCTCATACATCACCATAGTCCTCGTCTCTCGCTTCATCTCCTCAAGCACTCTTGTTCTATCCTTCTTGTCATACGGCAGAAACGCCTCAAATGCAAATCTTCTGGTCGAAAGTCCTGAGCTGATGAGCGCCGATATACATGCACACGCCCCCGGCACCGGTGTAACCTCAAGCCCTGCGGCAAGAGCCTGTCTCACAAGCTCCTCCCCGGGATCAGATATACCCGGAGTTCCGGCATCAGTGATAACTGCAACGCTTTGTCCCTGCTGCATCTTCTCAACGAGAACCTTCGCCTTGTCGTATTTATTGTATTCATGATAACTCGTCATGGGAGTCTTGATCTCGAAATGATTGAGCAGCTTGATACTGTTCCTCGTATCCTCCGCCGCTATCACATCCACCTCGGAAAGAACCCTGACGGCTCTATATGTCATATCCTCAAGATTTCCTATGGGTGTTGCCACCAGATATAATTTGCCTGCCATATATAAACCTCACTATCTGTAATATGTACATTAGGGTGTTTACAACATTTTTCACTTTCATGCTGCAGCCGTTGCCTGTTACCGCTTTGCACTGCCTTCATACGTCGCCAGCAGCTGCTCCGTATACACTCCCGGAGCCTTGTAGACTATCATAGGCGGATCGATCTTGATCATGGAGTTGCCACCCTTCACAGCCTCAACTATCACCATGTTCGGCTCCTTATCTATGTATGGGTGTACGAGCTGCATCCTCTTCGGCTCAAGCCTGTGCTCATGCAGACATTCAAATATCTCAGCAAGCCTGAACGGCTTGTGTATCATATAGAAGCTTCCGCCGGGTTTAAGGGCATACTCTGCCGCCGCCACCACCTGATTCAATGTCACATGTACCTCATGTCTCGCTATGTTCTTAGGTGCATCCGGATTCTCCAGACCGTGACTGCCCTTTATGTATGGCGGATTTGAGGTCACTATGTCAAAGGAGGCCTTCTTGTAGTTACAAGAGACCTCCTTTATATCTCCGTTATCTATTCGTACTAAACCGCCAAGCCCGTTGAGACTCACGCTCCTTGCCGCCATGTCCGCGCATGCGGGCTGAAGCTCTATGCCTATAAACCGTGCTCCATCTGCCATTTTACCGCTAGGCTGCTGATTCACCCCTGCATCCGAATTAGTAACTCCATCTACGGCAATACAATCATGTGATGATCTATAATCATCGGCATTCAAACCAGCAAGTCTCTCCTCTCTGGTAAGAGCTTCATCCCCATACTCCTTTGCAGCAAGAAGTATAGGTATGATACCTGTTCCCGTTCCGAGATCCAGATATCTGCCACCGCGCTTAAATCTCACATAGTTTGCCAGCAGCACAGCATCCATCCCAAAGCAGAACATTCCGCTGTTCTGTATGATCTGATAACCCTTGCACTGCAGGTCATCTATCCTCTCACAGGATTTTATAACCACTTCCGGTCTAATCGTCAAATTTGGACTTTCCACCCTTGTCCTCCAATGCCTCAAGTGCCTTGTACTCCTCAGCGCTGAGTCTCTCTGAATTCTTTCTTCTCTTAGGCTTGAACTTGAGTTCAGCCACAGGATACTCCATAACTTCCTTGTTGTCATCCTTGTCTGTCACCACGATCTTAACCTTCTGCCGGAGAACGTTCACTGACATGACCTCGCCCTTGTTGCCATCTATGGTCCTGACGAAATCTCCTACATTCGGAAGCTTCTCATTCAGATACTCGTAAGTGTCCTGCTCATGCTTCAGACAGCACATAAGTCTTCCGCACACACCGGATATCTTAGTAGGATTCAGTGACAGGTTCTGCTCCTTTGCCATCTTGATTGATACTGGAACGAACTCCGACAAATGCTTGTTACAGCAGAGCTCCCTTCCACATATGCCGATTCCGCCAACCATCTTGGTCTCATCGCGGACACCGATCTGTCTGAGCTCTATTCTTGTCTTGAACACAGATGCCAGATCCTTTACCAGCTCTCGGAAATCGATTCTCCTGTCTGCTGTAAAGTAGAACAGCACCTTATTGTTGTCAAATGTATACTCAGCCTCGATGAGCTTCATGTCCAGCTTATGCTTTGCGATCTTCTCAAGACATATGCCAAATGCTCTCTTGCTCTTCTTCTTGTTATCCTCGTATCTTCTGGTGTCATCCTCTGTGGCAATTCTTATGATCGGCTTGAGTGACGCCGTTATCTTGCCCTCTTCTACCTCTCGTCTTCCCAGAACCACTTTGCCGTACTCCACACCCCTTGCGGTCTCGACAATGACAAAACTGCCGGCCTCGACCTCAAAGTTCTGTGGATCAAAATAATATATCTTACCGTTTGGTCTGAAACGAACTCCTATAATCTCTTTCATTAACAATTCTCCTTCATGGTTAGGAGCATAAGCTCCATGACAATGTCAAAGCTGACATTCGCCTCAAGTCTGACCTTGGCCTTGTCCATAGACTTGAGTACCTTTTCTATACCCTCATAGCTGATGTGTGAGGACTGCTTTCTTATATCAGAATAATACTCCTTGAACATCAACCGGCCCGGGTTATTGGACACCTTGAGCATAAGAATGTCCCTGTACCACATCATCATCAGATCGATGTAGTCACTTACCTTGAGCTTGTACAGCTCCATATTCTTAATGGCAAATATCATGTCATCAACCGACATATCACTTATATGTCTCATGAACTTCACCACATTTTCCTTGATCTCCTTGTACTCATCACTAGTTGCAAGCCTGATGGCCTTTCCCAGATTGCCCTGGGCAAAATCCATACAGAAGTCAGCCTTCTGCTTGTCCAGCTTGAGCTCGTTCATGAGATAATCAAGTATATCATGTTCTCTGACAGGCTTCACATTCAGCACTATACATCTGGACTGTATAGTCTGAAGCATCTTATCAAGATTATTGGTGAGCAGTATGATTATTGCATAGGACGGAGCTTCCTCGATCGTCTTTAACAAAGCGTTCTGTGCATTTACATTCAGAAGCTGTGCATCCTCTATAACATATATCTTATATCTGCTGCTATAAGGCTTGATATCAATATCAGAATTCACCTGATCACGTATCTCTTCAACCGAGATCACATTTGGCTTGTCGTGGGTCACCCACACGATATCAGGCTGATTTCCCGTCTCACACTGAAGACATGACTTACAATGATTACATGGCTCTGTACCGCCCTCCTCACACTGGAGAGTCTTGACCAGCGCCCTGGTAAGGGTCTTTTTTCCACTTCCTGTCTCGCCATTGATGATGTAGCCCTGGGATATCTTACCCAGCTCAATGCTGCTCTTGAAGTGGCGTATTATGTCCTCATGTCCGATTATGTCTGTGAAATCTATCATATATACCAACCCCCTTACAATTAATTGTTTCTGTATGTCTATTCTGACCTTCTCCAAAATCAAAATATATTAAAGATTAAGTTTCTTCTCTACATACCCTACTATTATACCATGAATCTCATCAATAGGTAAAGTAGCGTCTATCTTCACTATTCTCTCAGTGTGCATATCCGCAAGCATGCGGTATCCATCCACGACCTTCTGATGGAACTCCATTTTTTCATTCTCCATTCTGTCAAGTTCAGCCTGGTTCTTCTTTCTGGATATTCCCTCCTGGGCGTCAAGATCCATGAGGAATGTCATATCCGGCATGATTCCCTGAAGTGCAAATTCATTTACCTTATACACCGTGTCAACTCCGAGTCCTCTTCCGATTCCCTGATACACAGCGGATGAGTCCACAAATCTGTCTGCAATCACCGCCTGACCGGCATCCAGTGCAGGCTTGATATTCTCTTTCACAAGCTGGGCTCTCGCCGAAGCATACAGAAGCAGCTCAGTCATATATCCCATCTCTGTAAAATCCTTGTTCAATATAACCTCGCGGATCGCCTCACTTATGGGATTTCCCCCCGGATCTCTGGTTATCAGCACGTCATAGCCTTTCTTCTCCAGATATTCCTTAAGCAGCTCCCTCTGTGTGGTCTTGCCCGCTCCATCCGGGCCCTCTATAGTTATAAATATTCCTTTCATATCCTAACCCTGCCATATGCTGTTCCTGCACATGTACACCTTTCATATTTATATTGTGATTCTTATCAAACCTTCCAGATCATAATGCTACATATCATTCTCCGCACAGCACTTTGATATAACCGTCATTGACTCCTGCCACATTAAGTCCGCTGTCTATCATGGACTTTATTCCGTTCACCGCCTGCCGGTCAACGACCTCTCCCGGCGCCAGCACAGGTATTCCCGGCGGATATGCATATACAAATGCCCCCGACACCTTTCCAGCCGCACCCTCAATCGGCACGCTCTCCACTGGTCTGTCCCACGCGGTTCCCGGCGGCATAGCTGACCTTCTGCCGGATATGATATCCAGCTCCTGCCGGTCTGTTTTATCCGGCTCATAGCCAAGGTTCCCGTCTATCTCAGCCACCGCATTAAATAGTATATCATAACTGTCTGCACTGTCCACAACAGATGATATACAAATGACATAACTCAACGATGCCATCTCAACAATCAACCCATACCTGTCCGCCAGAATTTCAGCAAGCATAACCCCTGTAAATTTCTGTCCCGACTCGTCTACAGTTCCCGGTCTCACGACAAATACCAGCCTGCCCTCATCATGGTCGAACACTTTACACACATTACAGATCTCATCATTTTTCACTGAGGAAGCATCAGGTCTGAACAGCCGTATATTTCTGAGCCCATCACATTTCCCGGCAAATGCCTCAAGCCTCCGCCCATACCTGGCAAATTCATCTCTGTTATTTGCGCCAAATGCAACTGCCTTCTCCATGCTCTGCATAAATATATATGAAGGCGAAGATGTCTGGAATATCTGCAGATATCTTCTAACCCTCTCATCAAGCTCAGGATTCATCACATGAAGAAGTGATGTCTGTGTGAGTGCCGGCATGGTCTTGTGCAGGCTCTCGATGACAATATCCGCGCCCTGCTGCATGGCGGTCTCATGTCCTTCCATGAAGTTCAGATGTGCTCCCTGTGCCTCGTCCACAATGAGATATATTCCATACCTGTGTACTATCCCGGCTATGGTCCTTATATCAGATATGACACCCTCATATGTCGGCGATGTGATTATCACCGCTCTTGGCTTTCTGCCATCTGCTACCAATTCCTTAAGAGCAAGCTCCAGCTTATCCGGCGATATGTCACCCAGTATGTCTGTCCTCTCTGACATTTCACGATCATCTTCATCGCCTGGAGCCATCATTTGCGATATTTCGCAGTCATCTTCTCCATCATCTGACATTCCATTCGATATTGCTCCGACTTCATTCTGACCCACACCGTCAGGCCAGCTCATACTCACATAATCCGGCACTATATACTCGGGCTCAAGCTCCAACATACAGATAGCGTTGTACACCGCCTTGTGGCAGTTTCTTGCCGCAAGTATCACGTCCCCCCTGTGACAGGTGGCGTGTATAGCTGTCATAAGTCCGGATGTGGAACCGTTCACCAGCATATATGTTGCAAATGTTCCATACACCTTCTTCATCTCGGCAATACTGTCCGCTATGAACATCTCCGGCTCATGCATGTCGTCAAGATCTTTAGCCTCAGTGAAATCATGTGCATACACCCCGTTCCAGAAGTTTTCCCGGGATTTTGAAATGTTATCAACATTTTGGACGGCTTCTATCGGCTGTCTCTTGTGCCCAGGCATGTGCCACGGGTATGTACCCTTCTCTATATATTTTTCAAGTGCTTCATTTATATATTCTTTCACCAGTTTTTCTCCGTAACATAGATTCTGTGTGATATAATACCATACTTTTATGTATTTGTAACAGCACAGACTTCTCCCAACGTCTGCACAGATATAAAAAACAGGAGAAGCTCTATCCGGCTTCTCCTGCGAGGGGGTATAAAAAAAGTTTTGCCTATTTTATGATCTTTCAAATGCTGCAACGGCATCCTCGATCTTCTGTAATTCGTCATCGGTCATGACTGTATGTGCCTGCTTTTCAGCAGCCTTGAGATTGCTGATGATCTGTTCAGGCTTTGAAGCACCGATCAGCACTGTTGTGACCTCCGGCTTGTTCAGCAGCCATGCTATGGCAAGCTCTGATAGCTTCATATCATATCCGGCTGCGATCTCATTTAACTGGTTGAGGAGAGGTCTAGTTTCAAGCACCTGATCCTCATGAAGGAATCTTCCGTCCTTCACTGCCCTGCTGTCCGCCGGCATATCCTTCAGATATCTGTCTGTCAGCATTCCCTGTGCCAGAGGCGAGAAGCATATGAGTCCCTTGCCTGATGCGTATGTCTGCTTCAGAAGCCCATTGTTCTCGACAGATCTGTCCAGTATGCTGTATCTGTTCTGATTTATCACAAATGGCACATGAAGCTCATCAAGTATGCGCTCCGCCTTTGCCATGGTAGGTCCGTCATAGTTGGAGAGTCCGACATAAAGTGCCTTTCCACTCTTCACTATCTGCGCCAATGCTCCCATGGTCTCCTCGAGTGGAGTGTTCGGATCCATTCTGTGATGATAGAATATATCCACATATGGGATGCCAAGTCTTTTAAGGCTCTGGTCAAGACTTGCTATGAGATATTTTCTGCTGCCCCAGTTGCCGTAAGGGCCTTCCCACATATCGAATCCGGCCTTAGTGCTGATTATCAGCTCATCCCTGTACGCACCCAGTTCCTCTCTGAGTATCTTTCCAAAGTTCTCCTCTGCACTTCCATACACCGGGCCATAGTTGTTTGCTATATCAAAATGTGTTATTCCGTTGTCAAATGCGGTAAAGCACATCTTCTTCATATTCTCGTAATCGTCATTTGTTCCAAAGTTGTGCCAGAGTCCAAGTGCCAGAGGCGGCATCATAAGACCGCTCTTGCCGCAATGTCTGTAAAATCCTGTTCCCTCAACATTCTTATATCTATTCTCTGCTGCCTTATAATCTCCCATATTGATACCTCTCTTAAAATTATCCTTACGATGTTTTCTTTTTATATATGCAAGTTATCACTACATTTTGAAGTATATCATACCGATTACATCAAAAAAATATGAATATTTTTGTATTATATATGAAAATTTTATTATGATTTCTATAAATGTTCTGCCTAAATTATCCTGGACATTTTTACTATCCTCTATATGCCTGTTACGCATTTACTGGGAGCTTATCAACACCGAAAAAAGATCATACTGATTCTCATAGAGCATTTCTTCTGCCTGTATGCCATCACAGGCGCAGCTCACATTCATCTCACTTGCCTCAACTCCTGTGAAATAGTCAGCCACAATACATCTGAAACATATGTCCAAAAGGCGACATCCCCTGTCATCATATTAACATGATATACAGACGATGTCGCCTTTCTGTGTCCTTTATTCTGCTTTTACAGCCCATCTCATCTTCGTCGATCTTGCCCTCGGATTGCGGGCGCACTCCTCCGCTGACGGTCTGATGACATCCTTGCTGACTTCGCTGTAAACACCAGCCTTTGCCCCAGCCTTGAACGCTCTCTTTACCAGTCTGTCCTCACCTGAATGGAATGTCAGTATCGCCACTTTTCCACCAGGTCTGAGCGCATCCGGCAGCTTGTCAAGGAAATCATACAAAACCTCAAACTCACTGTTCACATCTATTCGCAGAGCCTGAAAACACCTCTGACAGGATTTCTTCACAGCCTCTTTTCTGTCCTTCTCCGGCACAAATGCCAATGCCTCCTCGATGGCATCCTTCATCTGCGTGGTGGTCTCCACATAATTCTTAGTTCGGTTTCTCTTCATGATGACCGTGGCGATCTCCTCCGCATAAGGCTCGTCCGAGTTCTCCTGGAACATCCCAACGAGTTCCTCATACGAAACCTCTCGTAGACGCTCCGCCGCCGACTCACCCTTCTCCGGATCAAGCCTCAGATCAAGTGGTCCATCAAACTTGTATGTGAATCCCCTGTCTGGATTGTCTATCTGCATGGAAGACACTCCGAGATCCGCAAGGATAAAATCAAATCCCCCGGCCTCCTCTGCCACCTGGTCGATATTCCTGAAATTTGTCTGCTTTATCGTGAGTATATCCTCTCCGTATCCAGCTTCAGACAGTCTATGCTTCGTCTTCACTATCTCTATAGGATCAACATCCAGAGCATACATATGCCCCTCTCCATGAAGCTGCTCAAGCATACGCCTTGTGTGTCCACCATATCCCAGTGTCGCATCAAGCCCCTGCTGTCCCGGCTGTATCTGAAGGAAATCCAGTATCTCATTTACACATATTGAAATGTGCATCCCTGCCGGGGTACTTCCCTTGCTTATGACTTTCTCTATCGTATCCGCATATTTTTCAGGATCGTGCTCCTTGTATTTCTCCTCAAACCTCTTCGGATGGGTGCCACTGTAGTGCACTCTCCTCTTGTGTATCTTTTCTTCCATATATTCTTATCTCCTTAGCCGCCGTCTGCCATACAAGGCCCCGGAACATTTATGTCATAATACCATATATCTGCGAAACAAGCCACACAACACTAAAAAAATGGAAGCCACGGCATTCATCCGTGACTTCCAGAATAATCGCATCATATAATTATTATTTACCAGCTATAATGTGATGTATCATGGTGAGCTGGCTCCTGAGTGCATCCACAGATATCTGTCCAGGGGCGGAAGGTATGCCCGCTGTGGCAAATGATATCGTATTGCCATACATCTCTCCTGTGGTTCTTGTCTCCACACCAAGTTCACCCATGGATATAACTATGAGAGGGGTCTGATTTCCACTATCCTGCAGTTCCTTTGCGGCCTGCATCATATCTACGACCTGCGATCCCTCCTCAGGCATCATGGCTATCTTGGCTATATCTGCACCTGTGAATATGATGGACTTAAATCTGTCAACTATCTGTTCCATAGGTATAGTAGTCTTGAAATCGTGATTGGACACTATGACATACACGCCCTTGGAATGAGCCTCCGCTATGACTTCATCCACAATCTCCATGTCGGAGAAATATTCTATATCCACGATGTCTATATATCCACTGTCTATAGCGTCAATAAGAAGGTCGTGATACTGGCTGAGTGTTGCCTCCATGCAGCCACCCTCGCCCTTTGTTCGGAATGTAAATATAATAGGGAACTGCCCCAGCTTATCATGGATCTTCGCCAGAGTCTTCATAAGTGCCTCTCTGTCAAAGCACTTCTCGTACATATCCGCTCTGAATTCCACCATGTCTGGTTCCGACTTCGCTATGATCCTCAACTGATAGTCCACATCATAATCCGTCGGAGCTACCAGAGGTACACAGATCTTAGTCATTCCCTCTCCTATCGCCACATTCTTCACATTAACGACCTTCATCACTGCCTCCTGCCTTTTTCACATTTTCCCTGCACGCTGTACAGCTATTACTTTATCTCAATTGCATCCATGAATGTCTCACACAGCTTCTGCGCATCAACCTTGTCGACCTTATCCCAGTAGCTGATAGAACATGTAACTACATCCTCGCCTGTAGGATATACCAACAGCACCTCTGTTCTGTCCATATCATATGATGTGAGCTGTATCACAAGATATGTTACCTCTGTGCCATCCTTTGCCTTCACTGTGCCATCTGTCATCTCGTTGACCTTGGAGTTCTCATCGTTGTAATACTCTGTGTAAGTATCCTTCATGTTCTTCACAAGATCACTTGCTGAATAGTGTGTATATGTAGAATAGCTTGCATATACATCGCCCTTCTCATCATTATAAGATATGGTATACTCTGAAGCATAGCTTCTCTCGTATCCCTTTGGATCATTGATCTTTACTGACTTATCGCCAAGGCTTAATGTAACCTTTGAAAGGTCTTCCTCCTCTGTGCTGTCATTTGACTTCTCTGTGGTTGCTTCCTCTGTTGTAGCTGCCTCTGTTGTCTCAGGCTCTTCCTCCTCAGTATCCTTTGAGTCGGTGCCGAACTTTCCGTCAAGTCTGCCGTCAACACTTACTGAGTCAAATATCTCGCTCCATGCTGATACAATCTTTTCCATCTTATCCATGTTGATGTACTGATCTACATCATCACTGTTGAGAACTGAGTAATCAACCACATCTCCTGCTGCAGGAGCCTCTATCTTGTTGTCCTTCTCTGCTACCTTGAGATTTCCTGAGCACTGAAGAACATCCTCGCCTGATACTGTAACTGTGAGCTTTGCATCATTTATGCTGAATGACTCGCCCTTCTTGACATCTGCAAGGACACCCTCAAATGCAGCCTGAGCAGTCTCACCCTGTACATCAACAGATATGCTTCCACTCATCTTACCGCTGTTCTTGTCATAGTCTGATGTCACATTTCCTGTGAACTCCTGGCTCTCTCCGCCGCTCATTGCTGATAATGTGTACTTCTTGTCAGTTGATATCTTATCTCCTGATGTGTCAGTCTTTGACTCACTCTTGAGCTCTATATTTACATCTGAACCGTATGTAAGTGCTATCTTTGTTACAGCATCTGATGTGACATTTCCGTCACCCATGTAATCTGCTGTGAATGAAAGCTTAACGCCTGCTGCTGCAAGATCATAATCCCAGTCAACACGGATCACCTTGTCGTTTTCTACGTATACATTTGCAACGGCATCCTTTGTCATTACTGCGCTGACCAGAGATGGAATAGTGCCGATGGACTGCTTGAGTTGATCCTTTGTAACGCCCATCTGATCCATCATATCATCTGACAGATTGCTGTCCATGTACTTGTTCAGACAGTCAACCAGTGCCTGTGAGAACTCATCTATAGCGTCTGTTGTTATTGTCACTGTGTAGTGGTCTGCCTTGATAGTCTTGCCATTTGCATTTGTAAACTCATCCTTGCCGACCTTCTCATATGTTATGGACTCTGCAAGCTTATCTGCAGCCGGCTTGAGATCCTCATCTATGATCTTCTGAAGAGCCTCGCTGTCAACTGAACCGCCGGCTCCCGCATCCTTGCTGTCGAGCTCTGCCATAACACTGTTCATGTCAAATGAAAATGTCTTGGTAAAGAGATCAGGACATGACATATAGAGCGTCTGACCGATCATTACAACATCCGCACTGACTGTCTCGCCTGCCAGTGTCATGGAAGAACCAAGCTTGAAGCTGTTCTGTCCGTCGCTCTTGGCTGTGCTTGCGTCAAATGTAAATGTTGAACCGTCGAGCTGACCATCTCCGGCAACCTTGTCGATGGTAAAATCTGACTGAACGTCCAGCTTGTCGACATCTATGTCATCTGCTCCGACGATACCCACAATATTATTGTTCTCAAGTTCCTTTGCTGTGTTCTCCATCGCGTCCTTAACCGCATCCTTAGGACTCTTCTTGATGAACACGAAGAATACAACAACAAATGCTGCTATGATAACAAGCGCTGCCACAACTGCTATTATGGCTATCTTGATACCCTTTCTCTTCTTTGGAGACTCAGGCTTGTGCGCCTGATCACCATACATGTTCACGGTCTGATCATATACACTCTGCTGTGCATTCATCTGCTGACCGTACTGATCTGCAAACTGCTGATTTGCATCGTACTGCTGCTGGCCATACTGTCCTGCGTACTGCTGGTTTGCTCCATACTGCTGCTGGCCGTACTGTCCTG